>VOFG01001756.1_pt1 | contig 47900 bp, 73 predicted proteins | sample 5384171 | NCBI WGS metagenome assembly VOFG01 (sample SAMN12384726, study PRJNA508395) | human gut metagenome | isolation source: healthy gut F | host: Homo sapiens
ATGCGCTGGCGGCTTTCCTTCGGCGCCCAGGAGATATGCGGGTGATGATGCAGTTTTTTCGCGGTCAGAAGCGGATTGTCCGGACGGATCGGCCCGTGTAGACGACGTCCAGACTGGCGGCGGCCAGCTTGCCGCTGTTCAGCGCGTCTGCAACGTCTTGCTCCACGATCAGCTGGCCACGGGCGTTGTTGATGAGAATTGCGCCGTCCTTCATTTTTGCGATATTTTCTCATTGATGATGCCGGTGTTCTCGGGCGTCAGGTTGCAGTGCAGCGACACCATCGTCCGACTGCGCAAGCAGCGTGTCCAGATCGACATATGATCGGAGACGCGCAGCGCGCTGCGTTCGGCTCCCTCCACATCGAGGACAATTTTTCCCTGGTTCATCATGATCGTCCGGTTGCCGAGGCTAAGCGCGGACGCCATGTTGTGGGTGATCATGAGGCAGGTAAGATTGTTTTCCTCGACGATCTTTGTCGTGAGGGCAAGCACTTTTTCTGCCGTTCCGGGGTCAAGCGCGGCTGTGTGCTCATCAAGTAGCAGTAGCTTCGGGGGATTGTAGGTTGCCATCATCAATGTCAGCGCCTGCCGCTGCCCGCCGGAAAGAAGCCCAACTGGCTGGCTCATGCGATCTTCCAGACCCATGCCGAGAAGCGCCACACGTTCACGCAGCTGCTTTTTTCCTGCTTTGTCAGCCTGTGCAGCCAGCCGCCCTTTCCGGCGGCAAGCGCGAGGTTTTCCTCGATGGTCATGCCGGGCGCGCTGCCGCGCATGGGGTCCTGAAAGAGCCTGCCGATCTGCTTCGAGCGCTTGTATTCGGGCGTGAGGGTGATATCCTCGCCATCGAGCACAATCTCGCCGGTGTCGGTGATGAAGCTTCCCGCAATTGCACCGAAAAGCGTCGACTTGCCCGCGCCGTTTGCGCCGATAATGGAGATGAAGTCGCCCGGGCGGACATGGAGAGAGACATTGTCGAGCGCAAGCTTTGCGTCCTCGGTGCCGGGATTGAAGGTTTTAGAGATGTTTGTGAGCTTTAGCATCTTACGCCCTCCTTCCGCGATTGTGCGCCGCGCGGCGGCGGAGCATCGGTAGCTGCTGCTTGAGATACGGGATCGAGATGGCTGCGACGACTACGACGGCCGAGACAAATTTCAGCATGAACGCCGGCATATCAAAGCGCAGCGCGATCGTATAGACGAGGCGGAACAAAAACGCACCAAGTACCATGCCGAAGATCCGGAGCGGAAGCTTTTTACGGCCGAGGAAGACGTGCCCGATGAGAAGCGAAGCAAGTGCAATCGTCACCATGCCGGAGCCGATGTCGATGTTGACGGATTTCTGAGACTGGGCAAGCAGGCAGCCTGAGAGAGCGCCGTCAGGGCGTTGGAAATGCAAAGCCCGATGATCGTTGTAAAAGAGGGGTTGATCGACGACGAGCGCACCATGTCGGGGTTGTTTCCCGTGGCGCGGATGGCAAGACCGAGGCGCGTTTTGAGGAAGAAGCCGAGGAAAACGCACACGAGCACGACCGCGATGGCGGAGACGACGAGCTTATACTCTCCGGAGAGGGAGGAGCCCGCGAGCAGGTCTTTCATGTCGGAAAAGACGCTCGGCGTCTTATTCATATTGAGAACCGATGAGCCGCCCATGACGGCGATGTTTACCGAGTAGAGCGCGGTGTTGACAATGATGCCCGCAAGCAGGCTGTTGACGCCCATCTTCGTTTGCAGCAAGGCCGTCACGAAGCCCTGAGATCACACCGGCCAGCATTGCCGCCGGAATCGAGAGGTACGGGATGGCCCGCGAGGGCCACAACCGCGCCGACCGTCGCGCCGAGCGTGAAGCAGCCGTCGGTCGACAGATCGCACACGCCCAGCATTGAATAGCTCAGAAACAGTGCTAGCACCGTCAGCGAGCTGATCAGACCCAGCTCCAGCGCGGTCTGAATCAGACCCAGAATAGAATCCAGCGACATGGGGTTCCTCCAATGCAATCATATCGGATGGATTTACAAGGGCAAGCTGCGATGGAAAACCACCGCAGCCTGCCGCAGAATGATATTTTTTACTGTACCTCGTCGAACGATTCGGCGGTGACAATGGACTGCACCTTCGTGCAATAGGGGGCGAACTTTTCGGACAGCTCGTCAAAGTCAATGCCAAGCTGCTCGCAGATCTCGGTGTTGATAGTCGCCGTGCCGTTGTCAAAGGTCTTGACAGCAGTCGCTGCGGGGTCCGCGCCATCGAGGAGAATCGAGGCGATCATGTTTGCGGTTTCCACGCCGAGGTTTGCATAATCCACGCCGTAGCCGAGGAACGCGCCGTTCAGGGCGAAGGAGTCTGCGCCGGTGTAGTGGGGGATGCCGGCTTCTGCAAAGGTTTCATAGATCGTCAACTCGGACTTCATGACGGTGTTGTCGGTCGGGGTGAAGATGGCGTCGACGCCGTCGGCCACGGCGGCCTGAGCCGCGAGCGATGACCTCGTCAACGGTCGTGCCGGTGTATTCTATGAGCTGACGCCCTTCGCCTCGAGGTAGGCCTTTGCGCTTTCAATGGCGCTTGCGGCGGAGTCCTGACCGAGGTCATAGAGAAGACCGACCTTCTGAAGCTCCGGATTCGCCGCGAAGATGAGGTTCATCACGGCGCTGGTGTCGAGGTAGTCGGACGTGCCGGTGATGTTGGCGCCCGGCGCATCGAGCGAGGCAACGAGGCCACAGGAGATCGGGTCAGAGACGGCGGAGAAGACGACCGGGATGTCGGTGCCCTCGGTCTCGGCCTGCATCGAGATGGCGACCGGGCGGTGGACGCCGATCATCAGGTCGACGTCGTCGGCTTTGAAGTTCGAGATGATCTGGGACAATGAGGTTCGAGTCGGCGTTGCAGTTGTCGTATGCGACCTCGAACGTCACGCCATTCTTCGCCGATGGCGGCGAGCGGGTCTGGATGTTTTCAACGATCTGGTTGAGGGACGCATCGTCCACATAGTTGCAGATGCCGATCTTGTAAGACCTTACCGGAATCAGCGGTGTCTTCTGCGGCGGAAGGGGATTCAGCGGGTTCTGCGGTATCAGCAGGGTTCCGTGGTGTTCGGTGGTGGGGTCGGCGGTGGCGCTGCGGTGTCTGTGGTCTTGCGAAGCGCAGGCGGCGAACGTGAGCGGCCATCATGGCCGCCAGAATGAGCGCGATGATCTTTTTCATGGATTATACCAACCTTTCAAATATCAAAGTGAAGTGTTATGTTTTGGTCGATGGGATCCTCTTGAATTTGCGGCGCGAACGCCATCGTCTGGTATAAAGCTTCATTTACAAGACCTCCTTGGGAAAAACAAAACTCCTGTCCCGGCAAATACAATTGCTGGGACAGGAGATCAATCCTGCGGTGCCACCCGGTGTTTGCGGAACCGCCACGTCCAGCGACGCCGACGAAGTCTGGCGCATCTCCGGATGGGCCGGCCCGGCTTGCGCCGTCATGCTCTCGGACATGGTGCCGACCAAAAGCACTACGGCGCGGAACTGGCCGGCGTGCGATGCCGGCGACGCGTCTGCGTCATCGGCATCGGCCCCGTGGGCCTGATGGCAGTCGCCGCCGCACAGCTCAAGGGCGCGGCGCAGCGCTGTTCGCCGTCAGCTCCCGCCAGCTACGTCGCCATACGCCAGCTTTTCTACAGGCGCGACCAGCATCGTCCAGCTATCACCAGCGGCAGCATTCCCGCGCAGATCCTGGAGGCGACCTCCGGCCGGGGCGTGGACTGCGTCATCATCGCCGGAGGCGACAACGACACCTTCTCGAGGCCGTGCAGATGCTCCGCCCGGGCGGCTGTATCGGCAACGTCAATTACCTCGGCAGCGGCGAATTCGTGCGCATCCCGCGCTCGGAATGGGGCTGCGGCATGAACCCTAAGACCATTACCGGCGGTCTGATGCCCGGTGAGCGGCTGCGGATGGAAAAAGCTGGCCGCACTGCTGCAATACAGCCGTCTGGACACGGCTCCGCCTCACACCGTCTGAGCGGCTTTGAAAGTCTGGAAACAGCGCTGCTTCGCAGGGGACAAGCCGAAAGAACTTATCAAACCCGTCGTCCTGCTCTGACGGCGCGGCGGAATGCAAGGCAACCTCTCGAGGCTGCTTCGGTTCAAATTCAGAAATAAGGTCGCCCTGCATCCCGTGAAAGGTAAAGGAAACGTCGTTTACGATCCGAGAACTGATTGCACCAGTTCAAAAAAGCGTTTCGGGAATCGTCCTTACAGTGCGCGATCTTATAAACCGTCGGCGGCATCTGGGTGATCATCGAAATTCCCCGCATGCAGACCGCTGATAAAGCCAGGAACAGTATAGCTGCCGAGGCGTATTCGCCCCGCGTCGATCGAAACGGACACGGTGATCGCGTCCAAAGCGCAGGTGCTGCCTTTTCGATTACAGACCATGCCGCCGCTTTCTTCCTTCAGAGCCTGATGGATAGCTCAATGACATTTTGGTTTGCCGAGAGGCACACGCAAAGATCGCGTTTGCCAGCTCGAAGAAATAGACAACTCTCCAAGCGCCGCCGAGTCATTGTCTCACCCTCCAGCACGATCACCACGGCGTCGCCCGCCGCGTGCGTATCGAAAGCATGGCTGATAGGCCGCCTGCTCCACCTCGCCGACGCTCCGCCCGCAAGATTAGTCCAGCCGTCGTAGTCGCTTCCAGTCCATCTCCCATTGATCTTCTGCGTGCTGAGCGGTGCAAAGCGCAGCAGCGTTTCAAACAGCGGATACCGCCCGGAGGCGATCATGAGATCGAGCGCGTCAGGCCGCCGGTCGCTCCATCGGGACCGGCAGCACGCCCACGCCATCCCTGACAGGTGTGGCGGCAGACCCACTGCGCCCACCATTTTTCCGAACGCCGTAAACGCCGGGTCGAACGTCCCGAGCAGCTCCGTGGCGCGGCCCTTGCCATAGAGAGCGCGTACCGCGCCCCGGCGTACATCCCACCGGATTTTCAAACGCGCGCAGATCGTACTGGCTGTAGGCCTCCGCCGCGCCCTCAAGCACCTCCAGCGGGTCTACGCCCGCCGCCGCCAGCGGAAGGAGCGTCGCCGCCGTGAGCGCGCTGTAGGCGCCGCCCGGCTGCGTAGGCATCGGCAGGACACATCCCTCCTCCTTTGCCATCACCGCCATCGGCGTATCCGGCAACGCGGACACATAGATGCGTCCCTTCGTCTCCGCGCCGTACCGCCGCTCCATCACCCAGCGCACCGCGCGCGAGGCGACCGCCGTTTTCCATCTCCGCGCCCATCGGCGAGACCAGCAGCAGACAGAAGCTCTTTCCTCCAGCCGCTCGCATAAATCGAGCCACTCGCGCCCGGAAAAGCTGTCACCGGCAAAAAAAAGGATCTGCGGTCTCCCCTGCCGCAGCCGCGTCGACAAACAACAGGCTCAGTCCGGCCTTCGCCGCCTGTATGGCGCTGCACGAGCCGAGCACCACCAGCGTATCGGCGTTCGCGCGGATCGCGTCCGCCGCCGACCGGATGGCATGGAGCGACCGCGCCGTCAGCGCGAATCCGGCTGGCCGAGCCAGCCGAGGTACTGCGGAAAGCCCGGCTTGTTGCTCCGCAGATGCAGATGCGCGTCGAAAAGCTCCTTTTCCCGGCTCAGCAGGTCCGGCAGCGACACGCAGCTCCAGATATTCGAAAGTTCAACGTTGATCATAAAAGCTCCTTCCAGCGGAGAGTGTTTTCCATTTCAGGCCGCATCCCGTCCGGCATACGGCCGATTGCACCGTTTCCACAGCGCTCCCGGATGGCGCGGAATGTATTTCTCCGACCGCGCCGATACAAAAGCTCGCCATGCTCGACGGCCAACTGACCGCGCAGCCAGACCTGCGCGATGGAACCGTGCGTCCGGAAGCCCTCAAACGGCGTATAGCCTGCGGCGGAGTGCTGATTTTCCGCTGTGATTGTCATATCCGCCTCCGGATCGTAGACCACGATATCGGCATCGCTGCCCGCCTGAAGCACGCCTTGCGCGGATAGGCTCCGTAGAGCTTCGCCGGATTCTCGGCAGCAGCGCGCACATCTGCTCCTTCGTGATGCGCCCTCCGCAACGCCTGCGGAGTACAGCAATCGATCACGCCTGCGTTTTCGCAGTGCACGCCTGCAATGCGCCGTATTTTTTGATCCCTCCAGCGCGTAGAACAGATCCTTGTCGCCAATCATCATCGCCGGATACGTCATGTACATCTTGAACGACGGGATACCGGCTCAAAACATCTGCGGATTTCCGCGCGGATGCCTCGTTCCAGTCGTCGAGGGTCATATGGAAGCTATAGTCACAAGAGGATTTCGTCCGCCTTCTTATGCCACAGCGACAGCCCTATGCTCCCATAGAGTAGACAAGCAGAGAGTAAAAATCTGCAACTACTTCCAGATGGGGGAGCATTCTTATGTCAGTAATGAATTATGAGTTCGGAAATAAAAATCATTGCGGTAAAAAACACAGTCTCGTCGGAACCGAAAGTCTCAATCAGTCCGCAGCGGATTCTCAAGTGAGCCGGAGCAAAAATGGCTGTTAAATTATGAAATGTTTGGTACGGAAGGTCTATGCCATCGGGCCGGCATCCAGCCGCCCGTTCACTCTTTTTTCATCGAAATACGCTTGCAGAACCTTCGTTGTGACCTCTTGCAGCCTGATACCGAGGCGCGTCAAAATACGGAAGAATATGCGTCTGCGCCAGCGTATCATAGCCCTGATAGGTAACCTCGTCTACACGCTTCTTCGCCTGTTCCAGCCAAAGGCGAATATAGTCGAAAAAACGGTAAGCGTCAAATAGTCGTGAACCAGCGGCAGCGGAAGGCTGTCACCGGTTCAGGCTTTGCATATTGCCCGCACGGCTGGCAGCCATGGCAGGCAGTCTCCTGGGCTGGCTGCCGCGCGGCAGTGCGGTCAAAAATATTCCAGATAACTTGCCGGGTTCAGCCCGGTGATCTTTGCGGTCTCAACCAGAATAGATCACCGTGCGCTGATCTTCGCGCCAAGCGGCATATTGCTGAACAGCCAGTTCTTTCGCCCAATGGCAAACGGTCGTACCGAACGCTCTGCGCGGTTGTTGGACAGTTCCAGCCGTCCGTCACAGAAAACGTGCATCAGCCAGCTTTGCTGCCGCAAGGCATAAGTCGATCGATGCGCGCAAAGGGATCGGCCTGCGCGCTTAAAGCATGCCTCCGATACGCACAACCGCCTCCGGCTGCCAGTGCAGCTGGAGGCGTTCTCATTTTCTCTGATGTTATTGCGCACCGTAGCGGGCTATGCTCTCCTCCCGGATCCTTTTCCAGCAGCTGCTTCGTTTCGCTGTTCTCCTCCACAGCGCCCGCGTCCGGCGAAAGCTGCGTCAGCTCCGCCGCTGGGAATAGCACAGGCTCGTTTTCATCGACCGGCACCTTGCCAAAAAGGCCGCTCAGAATGACATAGTATCCATTCTCCTCGAATACCGCAGGGAAAAGATAATATTCCTTTCCCGGCTGCATCTTTACATACCGATTGATGTGGCAGGTCGCCTGCGTGCCATCCCTGCTCCGCATAGGTGAACTGATTCTCCAAGGATCATTTCATGGCCTCCTTTATCCCTATGGTGTATTCTTCAACTCCCAACGCACCCGGACAGCGGGCCTTTTTCACGCTGCGCTGCGCCATTTTCCTTGAAATACGTCAGTATTCCTGCGAAAAAAAATGTCTTGCTCAACGCAAAAATTCCTCGCTGCCGGTCACTTCGCCAGTTTTCAGATACACCCTAACGAAAACATCTTCCTGATACATTCAAGTATTACATAATTTACTCTTTTTTGTCAATACGGTTCTGCACACGGCGGCTCGATAAAAAACGTGCCGGAGCTTTGAACAAGCTCCGGCCTTCTCTTATTCTTCCGCCTGCTTCTGCACCGGCATTTCGCATTCCTTCGCAGGCGCATTTTCGTGGGATATGCTTTCTCCCAGCCGCGTCATAATTCTCAAAAGCTGACCTTCCGGCCTTTGGTCTTATAGGCGATGACCGTATCGAGGCAGACATTTTCCATGCTGCGGAAGATATGCGCCTCCACCTCCGGATTGGTCTTTTTCAGCTCGCGGATGAGCTGCTTGATCTGCTGGCGCTTCGACTTTGCCTCCTCGTTGGGGCGGCAGGTCGTGCAGGTATCGGTGAATTTGCAGGCGCACTGGATAAAATGCAGATCGTTCGCGTCGCGCCACGCCTTGATATCGTCCTCGCGGATCAGATAGAGCGAGCCGGATCAGCTCCATGCCCTCAAAATTCGTGCTGTGGAGCTTGGGCATCATCGTCTGGATCTGCGCACCCCAGACCATTCCCATCAAAATCGTCTCGATCACATCGTCATAGTGGTGTCCGAGCGCGATCTTGTTGCAACCGAGCTTCTTCGCGTAGCTGTAGAGATAACCCCGCCGCATCCGCGCGCAGAGATACACGGCGATTTTTCCACGTTGTAGACCGAGTCAAAAATGTCGGATTCAAAGATCTCGACCGGGATATGGAGCCGCCGCGCGTTTTCCTCGATCACCTGGCGGTTGGCCGGGCTGTAGCCGGGTCCATCACGACAAAGCGCAGCTCAAACGGGGAATTTTATTGTGCAGCTTCAATTCCTGAAAAGCTTCGCCATCAGCATGGAGTCCTTACCGCCGGAGATGCAGACCGCGATGCGGTCGCCCGGCTGCACCAGCTCATACTGCCGGACAGCCTTGGTGAAATTACACCAGATCTTTTCCGGAAGCGCTTGCGCAGGCTCGTTTCCACGCGGCTGCAAAGCTCGTCGGCATTCTGCTTTTCCATTTGCCGCCGCAGCCATGCAAGATAGCCGCCCGCGAGGCTGTACGCCTCGTAGCCCAGCGCCTCCAGAGCTTCCGCCGCGTCAAGGCTGAATTGTCCGCGCGCGCAGACCAGCACCAGCCTGCGGCCGTCATTTTCTGGCGGCTCCACGCACAGGCGCTCCGCATCGATGTGCTCCGCGCCGGGGATCGTCCCGTAATTCAGGCTCTCTGCGCTGCGCATATCGATCAGCCGGTAGCTTCCCTGCTCCCATTTTTCCAGTTCCTGCACGCTGACTTCCATGTGGCTTTTCCTCGCTTTGCTGGTTTTTCGCTGCTTTCGCACCCATTTTATCCGCGCCGTGCGCGTTTGTCAACGCCGGAAGCGGCGCGTATCTTTCAGGCGCCTGCAGCAAAGCGCCTGAAGAAAAATCCTTCAGGCGCTCTGCATATTCTCAGTTGAAGCTTCCCAGCTGCTTTCCGGAAAGGACGTGGAAGTGGATGTGCTTCACCGTTTGTCCGGCCAGTTCGCCGACGTTTGTCACGACGCGATAGCCGTCCGCAAAGTCCATTTCCTTCGCCAGTTTGGCGATCACGGCATAAATGTGGCCGATCAGCGCCGCATTTTCCTCCGTCACCTCCGCCGCGGAGGCGAAATGTGCCTTCGGCACGACAAGGAATGCACCGGCGCCAGCGGCGCTGGTGTCCTTTGAACGCGAGGCATTTGTCGTCCTCATAGACCTTCTGGCTCGGGATCTCTCCGCAATGATCTTACAAAACAGGCAGTCTGTCATAGCCGCTTCCTCCTTACTGCACCTTTTCCGCAACAAAATCGTCCACAGCCGCCAGCGCATCGTCTACCTTCAGCAGATTCGTGCCGCCGCCCATGGCGCTGTCGGGCTTGCCGCCGCCCTTGCCGCCGACGATGGGCGCGATGGCCTTGATGATGTCTCCGGCCTTGACGCCCTTTGCAATCGCGTCCTTGCCGCAGACCGCCAGCAGCGTGATCTTCTCGCCGTTCACCGCGCTGAGCACCGCGACAATGCCGCTGTCCTTATCACGCAGGAAGTCGCCCATCCGGCGCAGGTCAGCTGCGTCCGCAGCGCCGCGGTTTGTCGTGAGCACACGAAGCCCGCCGATGTTCTTTGCCGAGAAGAGGAACTGATCGACCTCGCCCGCAAACAGGCGGTCCTTCATTTTTCAATGGTCTGGTGCAGCTCGCGGATCTCGCGCATCGAGGCCTCAGCCTTTGCAAACAGCTCCGCAGGCGTCGTCTTGAGCGTCTCCGCCACGCGCAGGAGCTTCTGGTTCATTTCGTCCGTCATTTCGAGACAGACCTTTCCGGTGACCGCCTCAATACGGCGCACGCCGGATGCGACCGAGGACTCGCCCACGATCCGGAACGGGCCGACCTTCGCGGTGTTGTCCAGATGCGTACCGCCGCAAAGCTCCATGGAAACGGTTCGGTTCTCGTCGCCCATGGTACCACGCGCACAACGTCGCCGTACTTCTCACCGAAGAGCGCCGTCGCACCGCTGCTTCCTGGCCTCCTCGGAAGGCTCCTCCGTCACAACGGGATAGCCGTCGAGAATATATTCAGACATCAGGCGGCTGATTTTCGTCAGCTCCTCGGGCTTGACCGCCTCGAAGTGCGTAAAGTCGAAGCGCAGCCGGTCCGGCTCGACCAGAGAGCCTGCCTGATGCACATGGTCACCCAGCACCTCTTCCAGAGCGCTCTGGAGCAGATGCGTCGCGGTGTGCGCACGGCAGACGCCCTTCCGGCGCTCCTCATCGATGCGGACGGTGCAGACATCGCCCGTTTTCATCTCGCCGCTGACCACGCGGCCATAGTGCAGGAATTTGCCGCCCTTGTTCTTCTGAACGTCGGTGACGACGAATTTGCCGTCCGGCCCTTCGATATAGCCATGGTCGCCGACCTGACCGCCCATTTCGGCGTACATGGTCGTCTTATCCAGCACGATCAGCGCGTCCGTCCCCTCGCTGACAGCGCCCTGAAGCTCGTCCTCCGCGACGATGGCGAGGATCTTGCCCTCCGCAGCGCCGCTTTCATAGCCGACGAACTGCGTCGCGGGCATCTCCTTGCCGAACTCCACGCCGGCCCAGCCGAGGTCGCCCAGCGCCTTTCTGGCCTCTCTCGCGCGGGATTTCTGCTCCTGCATCAGCTGCTTGAACGCCTCCGCATCCACGCCCATGCCTTCCTCGTGAACCATTTCCTCGGTCAAGTCGAACGGGAAACCGTAGGTGTCATAGAGCTTGAAGGCGTCCGCGCCGGAGAAAACGGTTTCGCCCCTTCTGCTTGTGGCCCTCGAGCATGTCGCTGAAGATCTTCATGCCGCCGTCGATGGTCTTGGCGAAGTTCTCCTCCTCCGTGCGCACCACGCGGGTGATATACGCCTGCTTTTCGCGCAGCTCCGGATACTGGCACTCATTCTCATGGATAACGGTATCGATCACGTCGTACAGGAACGGATGGTTGACGCCGAGAAGCTTTCCGTGACGCGCCGCGCGCCGCAGAAGCCGCCGCAGCACATAGCCGCGTCCCTCGTTCGAGGGCAGCACGCCGTCGCAGATCATGAACGTGGCGCTGCGGATATGGTCGGTGATGACGCGCAGCGAAACGTCCGTCTTTGCGGATTCCTCGCCATAGTGCGCGCCGGTGATCTCCGAGACCTTGTTGGTAATGTTCATCACCGTATCCACATCGAACAGCGAAGCCACGTTCTGGCACACGCAGGCAAGGCGCTCCAGGCCCATGCCGGTGTCGATGTTCTTCTGCTTCAGCTCGGTATAATTGCCGTGGCCATCATTATTGAACTGCGAGAACACGATGTTCCAGACCTCGACGTAGCGGTCGCAGTCGCAGCCGACGGTGCAGCCGGGTTTGCCGCAGCCGTACTGCTCGCCGCGGTCATAATAAATTTCGGAGCAGGGACCGCACGGGCCGGAGCCGTGCTCCCAGAAATTGTCCTCCTTGCCGAAGCGGAAGATATGGCTCTCGGGAATGCCGACCACATCGCGCCAGATCGCGAACGCCTCGTCGTCAGCAGGCGTTGTCTCATTTCCGGCAAAGACGGACGGATAGAGCCGGTCGGGCTCGAGTCCGACCCACTCGGGGCTCGTCAAAAATTCCCATGCCCAAGGAATTGCCTCCTTCTTGAAGTAGTCGCCGAACGAGAAGTTGCCCAGCATCTCAAAATAGGTGCCGTGCCGGGCCGTCTGGCCGACGTTTTCGATGTCGCCCGTGCGGATGCACTTCTGGCAGGTCGTCACACGGTGGCGCGGGGGCTCTTCCTCGCCCGTGAACCACGGCTTCATCGGCGTCATGCCGGCGTTGATGAGCAGGATACCCTAATTGCGCCGAAGGCGCTTCTCAGCTGCTCTATAACGGGAGGCGCTCCGTTCCTCACGGGGAGACGCTCCAAAGCAGGGCTGCCGAAGGCTCCTGCCGAAGGGCTTCCACCGTCCCCTTCTCTCTGTTGGCGCTGCCAGCGGCCTCTCTTTTCATCGCGTTTTCTGTATTTCCTGCTTATTTTAGCACATTTTATCCCGTTGTCAACGGTTTTTCTCCTCCGGCATCACCGGCTGCATATTTTCGTCGAGCTTCATCCGCCACCGGAGCGCTCCGTCAGCTCCTCGAGCGTACAGAAGCAGAACAGCGGCATCAGCGGAAATTCCCGCCCCGGCTCATAATCCATGTCAAGCTCCGCGCCGTCCTCCGTCCGCCGCAGCCGCGCGTTTTCCACCGGGCAGTCAGAATCCGCCCGGAGAACGGCTCCACCGCCCCCCGCCGTCTGCTCCGGCTCCGCAGCAGCCTCCGCCGCTTTTTTCCGCCGGACGCTCCGGCGCTGCCGGCTCCGCGTCCGGACTGGTCGTGACGCGCGTCTGCGGCGTAAAGGAAAACGCATCCGCCGCGAGCCGCTCCAGCCGCAGCGCGCGTCTCCGGCATCAGAACGCCGAGGCGCACACGCTCCTCTCCGTCGTGCGCGTACAGGCGGACGATGCGGTCCGTCTCCATGCGGCACTCCGCCGCAATATGCCAGTAAAGCCCCGCCTTTCCGCCAAAGCGCTCCCCCGGCCGCGCCGCGTCAAAACCGTATATTCCATATCAAACAGCCTCCCGCATAAGCTGGTAAAGCCTATGCGGAAGGCCGCTGCGTTCATGCTGATATGCTTCCTGCGGCAGCGCCGCTCTGTGGGCTTCATCCCCCTGAAGTCGAAGCTTACCGCGATGGCGGAGTCCACCTGATTCATGAAATTTCAACCTCATCCACATGGCCCATATGCTCCCGCAGACGCCGTTTGTCGATGGTGCGGATCTGCTCGAGCAGCACCACCGAGTCCTTGGTAAGTCCCACGTCATGCCCGGCAAGGAGATATGCCTTGCCGGTCTGGCTGGTGATCGCAGCGGCGATCACCGTCGGAGAATGTCTGTTTCCGGTATCGTTCTGTACGATCAAAACGGGTCTTGTGCCGCCCTGCTCGCTGCCGACCACCGGGCTGAGATCGGCATAGAAAATATCGCCGCGTTTCACGTTGGTATCCATTCGCTTCACACACTCCGCGGAAATAAAGTAGGAATGCCGGAGGCCGGTTCGGCTCCGGCGGGTCTACCGTTATTCTCCCACGCGGGCGCTGAAATTATACGCCGCAAGGCTCTCAAGCCATACTATGCCGGTTTTGTCGAATGTGCGCAGGCGCTCAGACGATATATTGCAGAATTTCCTGCTCCCGTCCGTCCTGCATGTAGATGCGCGGGGATGCGCTTGCTGATACCGCAGAGGATCTCGTAGCTGATCGTCCCTGCCTGCTGCGCGATGCGCTCACACGGCAGGAGCGTCCCGTCCGTGTCATAGCCGAACAGCGCCGCTTCGTCTCCCACCCGGATCTCCGGGATCTCCGACACGTCCACCATGCACATATCCATACAGATACGGCCCACCGAGCGCGCCATCCTTCCCCGGATGCGGAAGCTCACCTTCCGGAGAGGCCGCGCAAAGCCCGTCGGCATAGCCGATGGGCAGCACGGCCACCCGCATATCTCTTTCCGCCGTATAGGTGCGTCCGTAGCTGATCGACGTTCCCGCCGGGATCTCGCGCAGCTGCGCGACCGTCGTGCGCACCGTCATCAGCGGCCGCAGATCCAGAATGCCCTCCGCATCCTCTGACGGTGCATGGCCGTAGGTCGCGATTCCCGGCCGCACCATATCGAGCGCAAGCTCCGGGTACAGGATCGTCGCGCCGGAGCTTGCGCAGTGCCGCAGCTCGGGCGGATGCCGTGCGCGGCCAGCGCATCCAGCATCGCCGTGAAGCGCGCGTACTGCGTTCTTGTAAACGCCTCGTCCTCCGGGGCCTTGCTGTCGGCTACGCAGAAATGCGTGAACACGCCCTCCACATGCAGATGCGGCAGCCCGCAGACCTCCAGCAGCTCCGGAAGCGTTCTTTCATGGTCGTAGGCGAAAAAAGCCGATGCGGGTCATGCCCGTGTCGAGCTTCAGGTGCACGTTCAGGATGTAATTGGTCCCGGCCAGCGCCGTATCCAGCTCCTTCGCGTATTCGAGCGAATGCACCTCCTGCGTGATGTCCATGAACACCATCGTGTCCGCAAAGCTCGCAGGAGTGTAGCCGAGAATGAGCATCGGCGCGCGGACGCCGCCGCGCCGAAGCTGAATGGCCTCCTCGAGGTTGGAAACCGCCAGATACTCCGCGCCCAGCTCGCACAGCGCGTGGCTCAGCGGCACCGCGCCGTGGCCGTAGGCGTCGGCCTTCATGACGCCGAGAAACCGGCAGCCCTCGGGAATGTGATTTTTGATTGCGCGGTAATTGTGCTCCAGATTATCCAGAGACACCTCCGCCCAGGTTCTTTTCAGTGTTTTCATTGTTGCCTCGATTCATGGCAAACGCGCTGATCTCTGCGGTCAGGAGCGTCTGCCCTTGATAGGATATTTCGCAGCGGCACGGCTGTCCGCTCTGCGTGTCCAGCCAGGTATCCACTGCCAGTTCTTCTTCCTCATACCCCTCCAGACAGGTCATCCGGAGCAGGCCGTTCTCCATTCCGCAGGCGGAAATATAGCCCTCGTACCAGCCGCTGCCCAGAAGATACGGCAGCGCCATCGGCGCAAGGCGTCCGCCGGCGAGACTTTCAAATCCGACCGCCGTGTCCTCATAGACGACGCGTGCGCCGTCTGCGGAGACCTCCGCCCGGATGCCCTCCAGCGTCTGCGGCGCAGTCAGCGTCAGTGCGGCCCCGCCGTCCGGAGACCATGTGCAGTCCATCGTAAACCGGTATACCTGCTCGCCATAGTCCGCCGTGACCTCCGCCGTAAAGGCGCAGCCGCCGCTTTGCAGCAGCGCCGTCCGAAAATCAAGCGCGCGCTGCATCTCCGAGTCCTCCCGCGCACAGCCGCAGAGCAGCCAGAGCGCAAACGCCAGAAGCAGAGAAAGACTTTTTTGGCGTACAAAAACGACCACCCGCTCATCTCAAGAGTCGCGGAAGCCTCGTCAGAAGGTCGCCGGGCGCCATGCCGTACTCGCCGATCTCGGCCGCGGCCAGATCGCCCGCCGAGCCGTGGAGCCACGCCGCGCAGGCCGCCGCCTCCAGCGGCATCACGCCCTGCCCGAGCAGCGACACGATCACGCCGGAGAGCACGTCGCCCGAGCCGCCGGTCGCCATGCCGGGATTTCCGACCGTGCTCAGGTAGATGTTCCAGCCGTCGGTTATGATCGTCCGGTGCCCCTTCAGAAGGAGTATGCAGCCCGTCCGGTTCGCAAAGTCGGTCGCCTCGCGCACACGGTCCGGCGCCATCGGGTCCCCGCCCAGCCGGAGAAATTCCCCGTCATGCGGTGTCACGATCACGGGACAGGCTGCTCCGCGCAGTACATCTATATGTCCCTCGAGCGCGTTTATGCCGTCCGCGTCCAGCACCAGCGGCTTATGACAGAAGCCGAGCAGCCAGCGCACGAGCGCCGTGATCTCCTCCGACCGGCCAAGGCCCGGCCCGAGCAGCACCGCGTCCATGTGCTCCATCCGCCGCTCGATCTCCGGCCTTGCCGCGAGGCTGAGCCGCCCGTCCGCATCGCACGGAAGCGGAAAAACGACCGGCCCTGAGGCACCGGGACGCGCAGATCGGATAGACGCTTTCCGGCACGCCGAGATAGACGAGTCCGCTGCCCGTCCGCACCGCCGCCTTCGCGGCGAGGATCGCGGAGCCGGTGAGTCCCGTGCTTCCGCACAGGAGCAGGATCTTTCCGTAATCGCCCTTATGGGGAATTGCGCGCCCGCACCGGCAGAACTGTCTTTACCAGCTCCGGCCCGACGTACTGTGCCAGCCACGCTGCTCTTGCCATCGGAATCCCTCCCGCCGTTTTTTCTTCATTATAATGCGTTTTTCCGGGAACGTCAAATTTATTCTTGCGAAACCAACTGAAATGTGTTATGATGGCTCCAATAGTTGAAATGCAATGACCGAGTCGTCTGACACCGGTTCGCGGCCGCAGAGAGGACGGGGCGCTGGAAGCCGTCCGCCGCAGGTGAAGGGCTTTCCCTCGTGAGCAGCAGCCTGAACGGCCTGTCCGGCTCCCGGACGCGGCTGGAGTAGGGTGTGCCGGGCCGCTCCGTTAACGGCGAAACAGGTCTCTGGCCTGAAAGTGCGCCGCAAGGCGAATGCGGGTGGTACCGCGGAAGCATGTCTTTCGTCCCCAAGGAGGGCGGGAGGCATATTTTTTTCCCGCGCTCTGTCTGTTTTCCGTTCCGTAATTTCATTCAAAAAGGAGAATTTCATTTTATGAAAGAGCAGCTTGAGAAGATCCGGCAGGAGGCGCTCGACGCGCTCAATGCCGTTGGCGATTCCAACGAGCTGGAATCGCTGCGTGCGTTTTCTTGGCAAAAAGGGCGAGCTGACCGCCATCCTTAAGACGATGGGCCAGCTCTCCCCGGAGGAGCGCCCCGTCATGGGCCAAATGGCCAATGAGGTCCGCGCCGCCATCGAGGAAAAGCTTGAGGAGGCAAAACCACCCTCAAGGCCGCGAAGGCCGAGCAGAAGCTCGAGGCCGAGGCCATCGACGTGACCATTCCCGGCAAAACTGTGGAGCTTGGCCACCGCCACCCGATGAACATCGCGCTCGACGAGGCGAAGGACCTGTTCATCTCCATGGGCTTCAAAATCCTTGACGGCCCGGAGGTCGAGCTTGCCGATTATAACTTTCACGAGCTGAACATTGCGGAAAATCATCCCTCCGCGCGACCGCAGCGACACATTCTACATCACAGACGATGAAAAGGTCCTGCTCCGCACGCAGACCAGCCCCATGCAGATCCGCGCCATGGAGGCCATCCAGCCGCCCATCCGCATTCTGGCTCCGGGCCGCGTCTACCGCAAGGACGAGGTGGACGCCACGCATTCTCCGATGTTCCACCAGATCGAGGGTCTGGTCATCGACAAGGGCGTCACCATGGCCGACCTCAAGGGCACGCTGGAAACGCTCATCAAGGCCATGTACGTGCGAAGATTCCGTCATTCGCTTCCGTCCGCACCACTTCCCCTTCACTGAACCCTCCGCCGAGGTCGATGTCCAGTGCTTTGCCTGCCATGGCAAGGGCTGCCGCATCTGCAAGGGCGAAGGCTGGATCGAAATTCTGGGCTGCGGCATGGTACACCCCAAGGTGCTGGCCGGCTGCGGACTGGACCCGAAAAGTACAGCGGCTTCGCGTTCGGCATCGGCCTGGAGCGCATCGTTATGCGCCGCTTTGCTGATCAGTGACCTGCGCATGTTCTTCGAAAACGATACCCGCTTCCTGTCGCAGTTCTGAGAAGGAGGATAACACAATGAATATTTCGAGAAAATGGCTCCGATGAGTTCGTTGACATTCAGGCCACGGATTCATGATTTTATGACGAGACCATGACCATCGCCGGTCAGAAGGTCGAGACCACCACACGCATGGACGCCGAGATCAAGAATGTCGTCGTGGGCAAGGTGCTTTCCATGAAGCGCCATGAAAATCCGACCACATGTGGGTCTGCATGGTCGATGTGGGCAAACCGGAGCCAGTACAGATCGTCACCGGCGCCCAGAATGTCCATGTGGGCGATCTGGTCCCCGCTGCCCTGCACAAATCCCACCTCCCCGGCGGCTTCACATCACCAAGGGCAAGCTTCGCGGCGTGGAATCCAACGGTATGCTCTGCTCCTTAAGGAGCTGGGCCTTACCGAGCACGACTGCCCGGAGGCTCTATGCCGACGGCATCTGGATCTTGAACAACGAGGGCTGCACCGTCGGCAGGACATCAACGAGGTCATCGGAAACGACGATTCCATCGTGGAATTCGAGATCACCGACAACCGTCCCGACTGCTACAGCCTGATCGGTCTGGCGCGCGAGACCGCAGCCGCCTTCAACGTCCCCATGAAGCACCATGAGCCGGTCGTCAAGGGCGGCGCGGAGGGCGACCTCACGGCGCTTCTGGACGTAGATGTGCAGGCCGAGGATCTGTGCCTGCGCTACACCGCGAGAATGGTGCGCAACGTCAAGATCGCGCCGTCCCCCAAGTGGATGCGCCAGCGCCTGCGCAGCGCCGGTATCCGTCCCATCAACAACATCGTCGATATCACCAACTACGTCATGGTCGAATACGGCCAGCCGATGCATGCCTTTGACTACCGCTATGTAAGCGGCGGCAAGATCGTCGTCCGCCGCGCAGGCGAGGATAAGACGCTCACCACGCTCGACGGAAATGTCCGCAGTCTCCAGCCCGATATGCTCGTCATCGCCGACGAGACGAAGCCCGTCGGTCTGGCCGGTATCATGGGCGGCGAAAACAGCGAGATCGTGGACGATACCGTCGACGTCGTTTTCGAGTCCGCCAACTTCCTCGGCGCCTCCATCCGCAAGACGGCGCTGGCGCTCGGTATGCGCACCGACGCATCGGCCAAGTTCGAAAAGGACATCGACCCGATGCTGACGCTTCCCGCCGTCAACCGCGCCTGCGAGCTGGTCGAGCTGCTGGGCGCGGGCGAGGTCATGGACGGCGTGATCGACGTTCTGAACTACGTTCCCGAGACGGTAACGCTCCCGCTGGAGCCGGAGCGCATCAACGCCCTGCTCGGCACGGACATTTCCCGCGAGGATATGATCGAGTATCTGCGCCGCGAGGAAGTTCCGGTCGTGGACGGCATGATCCAGGTTCCGTCGTGGCGTCCGGATCTGCGCTGCATGGCCGATATCGCGGAAGAGGTCGCGCGCTACTACGGCTACAACCGCATTGAGACCACGCTGATGCGCGGCGCGACCACGCTTGGCGGCTATACCGAGGCCGAGGCTCTGGAAAACAAGGCCTGCGCCATCGCGCGCAGCCTCGGCTACAGCGAGATCATCACCTATTCCTTCGTCTCCCCCACCGTCTTTGACAACATCCGCCTGCCGAAGGACACGCCGCTGCGCAATGCCATCCGCATCACCAATCCGCTTGGCGAGGATACCTCCATCATGCGCACCGTCATTCTTCCCTCGATGCTGGATATCCTTGCCCGCAACTACGCCTACAAAAACAAGGGTGTCAAGCTCTATGAGCTGGGCCGCATCTATCTGCCGGTCGAGGGCCATGATCTTCCCGACGAGCCGAAGCGCCTGATCTTCGGCACCTATGGCGAGCATGAGGACTTCTTCAGCATGAAGGGCGAGATCGACGCGCTGCTGGCCTCGCTCAACATCCCCGCCGCGACCTATGTACGCAACACCGAGAATCCCAGCTATCATCCCGGCCGCTTCGCCGAGCTGCGCATCGACGGCAAAAAGGTCGGCGTGATCGGTCAGATCCATCCGCTGGTCGCGGAGACCTACGGCATCGGCGCAGAGGTCTACGCCGCAGAGCTGGACTTCACCCTGCTCCAGAGCATGGCGGGCGGTGAGCGCGTGTTCCATCCGCTGCCCAAGTTCCCCGCCGTCGCGCGCGATCTGGCGCTCGTCTGCGACAGCCTCACCGTCGGCGAGCTGGAGAGCTGCATCACCGCCGCCGCAGGCAAGCTCCTGCGGAAGATCAACCTCTTCGATATCTACCGCGGCGTCGGCATCGAGCCGGGCAAGAAGAGCGTCGCATTCAGTCTGGAGCTTCGCGCCGACGACCGAACGCTCACGGACGAGGATTCCGTCGGCGTCGTGAACAAGGTGCTTGAAAAGCTCGAAGCCGAGCTGCACGTCAAGCTCCGCTGAGCCTTTCGGTATAGCTTCCCTGCTTTCTCCCTATAATTTTCTGCGGTGGTGCGTCCGCCGCCATGTGGGCGCGCCGCCGAAACCGCCGGTTTCCTGCAACATTTTGTGGTTTTAAGAACTTGTAACACAAATGAAATGTTCAGGTCATTTACAACCGCGCGAGAATATATTATGATAGGGGCAAGCTATTGACAAGGGAGGGTAACCGTATGGAGGATAATACCATCAAGTTTGTGGTGCCGGACGACGCAGCCGGAGAAATGAAGGCCATTCTGACCGCAGTCTACAGCGCTTTGAGTGAGAAGGGCTACAACCCGATCAATCAGATCGTGGGCTATCTGCTGTCTGAGGATCCGACCTATATCACAAACTACAACAACGCTCGCAGCCTTATCTGCAAACTGGATCGGGATGAGCTTCTTCAGGAGCTGGTCCGTCATTACCTGTTTGACTGAGGATCCCTGCAACATCAGGCGGCTTGCTTCGCTCAAGCCGCCTGAATTTTCTGTTTTCCGTTCTCTGCATCCATAATTTCATAATTTCCCGTGCCAAACATCCAAATTCACGCATTTTCCCCTGTCCCGGCATCGGATCAAATCGTAATTCGTTTTACTTTGTCACAATTTTGTAATTATTGTTGACATTAATTTTGAAATGTGTTACAATTTGATTACATTCTTTCAGGAGGTTCTTATGGCAGAAGAAAAAGACCTTCTCATGTATAAGGGTTTTCCCCTTATGAGAAAGGATTCCATCGTGTATTACGGCTCCATGGCAGATTCCCACATCGTCATGCTTCAGATCCTGGAAACGGAAAGAAGGGCGATACGGACATTGCGACGAAGGTCTCCGTTGAGCTTCAGCTCACCGATCCGTCGATCCGCGCAAAGGACCGCATTGTAAAAAAAGAGCGTAAAGGACGGCTTCTACACAGCTCTGGATGTTGGCTGTGTGTGGCTCAAGCGGGCGCTGGCTGCAAAGTAAGCCGGCTCCGTTAAACGGTACGATCTGCCGGCGATCCTTCGCCGGCAGCGCCGTTTTTCATTGGCACGGAGGTTTATCATGAAAAGAGAGAACGCTTCCCGGAAAAACACTCCGGGTCCTGACGGCGCTGCTTTTGATCTGCGCCACCCTGACGGCTATGACGCTTCCCGCGTTTGCCATCGAGCTGAAAACCGGCATCGGCATTGTAGAAACGAGCGGACTTCGTCTGCGCGCCAAGCCGAACACCGACTGTGAGATCCTCGCCAACGCCTCCTACGGCGACAGCGTGGTTATCATCCGCGACGCCGGCGACTTCTATCTGGTCGATTACAATTTGCAGATCGGCTACATGGCCAAGCAGTACATCACCTTCAAGGGCGTGAGAACATCGAGCTTGGCTACGCCAATGTGATCGATTCCGCCGTCAACATGCGCTCCGCTCCGTCGTCCGACGGCGAGCTTCTCGCGCAGCTGACGCCGGGCGATCAGCCCTATATCATCGGCTTCAACTGCGGCTGGTATAAGGACACCTTCTGCGGCGACACCGGCTATATCCGCAGTGACCTGCTCGAGCTGACGCAGGCCCCGGTCGGGAACTCCGGCGGCAGCATGGTCGAGGTCGTCAGTCTCGGCCAGCAGGTCGTTGACCTCGCGCAGAACTACCTCGGCTATCCCTACGTCTGGGGCGCCTCGACGCCCAGCGGCGGCTTTGACTGCTCCGGCTTCGTCAAATACGTCTATGCGCAGATGGGCTATACGCTCAACCGCGTCGCAGCCGATCAGATGCTCAACGGCTCGCTGTCACCGACCTCGAGCTTGGCGATCTGGTGTTCTTCAACAATACATACACCACCGGAGCCGCCGCGAGCCACGTCGGCATCTACATCGGCGACAACCAGTTCATCCACGCGGCCGACGGCGGCGTCAAGATCACCTCGCTCTCCAACACCTACTACTCCAGCCGCTATGTCGGCGCGCGGCGCATTCTCTGAGCATTTGCTTCAAAAATTTTTCTCCGTAGTGTATAAGAATTCCGGAAGCCGCACAGAATATCTGTGCGACTTCTTTTTCATTTTTTCCATTCCTCTTGGCCGCAGGCTTTCCGCCTGCGGTTATTTTTTCATTTTTCCGCATACTAAGTCCAAAAACTACAGACAGGAGCGATGGGCAGTACCGCTTCCCGCTCGGCTACGGCGGCCAGCGGACGCCGACGGCGCAGTGGACAGTCACCGGCTCCGGCTGCTGCATCGTGCGCAAAAAGCGGCCAGCGGGCCGCGCATTGAGGCCGCGACCATCGGAAAAGGCGGGATCAGGATTACGGCATCAAGGACGCCAACAATATGGGCGCTGCCATGGCGCCCGCAGCCATTCGACGCTGCGGCTCACTTTGCGGACACCGGCCTGCGGCCGCAGGACTATGACCTGATCGTGACGGGCGATCTCGGCATGCTCGGCAGCACCATCGTCACCGACCTGTTCCAGCGTGACGGCGTGGAATTCGGCGCCAAACTACCGCGACTGCGGCGTTCTCATCTACGATCTCAAGCGGCAGGATGTTCACGCGGGCGGCTCCGGCTGCGGGTGCGGCGCGTCGGTGCTCTACGGATACCTGCTGCGGCAGCTCCGTGAAAAAAAAGATCAACAGCCTGCTGTTCTGCGCGACGGGCGCGCTGCTGTCTCCGGTTTCCTCGTGGCAGGGCGAGTCCATCCCCGCCATCTGCCACGCAATTTCGATCTCGAACGAAAGAAGGTGACCATATGGAATATCTCAAGGCGTTTCTGGTCGGCGGGCTGCTCTGCCTCATCGGCCAGCTTCTGATCGACAAAACGAGGCTCACGCCCGCACGGATTTTGACCGCTACGTCGTTGCGGGCGTTGTCCTGGGCGGCGTGGGCGTCTATCAGTATCTCGTGGATTTCGGGGTGCAGGTGCGACCGTCCCGCTGACAGGCTTCGGCTATAATCTCGCAAAGGGCGTGCGCGAGGAAAACCGCTCCAGCCGTCAGAACAGCAAGCAGAACAAGCAGAACTGCAAATGAACGACATGCCCGGCGGATGGAATCCATCCGCCGGGCACGATCTTTATCTCCTTCAAAACGGGCAGCCGCTCACAAGCCGATCGGAGAAGCTTTGCGCGATCCTTCTGCGACCATCTCCGGCCGGAAAAGCGCAGGCTCCTCCGCCTCCATCTGGATGCAGTACGGCAGGCGCTCCCGCTCCAGATGGTCCTTCAAAATATTACCGGCCTCACGCAGAACGATTTTTCTGCTCCAGCTGTACATGGCGCGGATACGCCTGCCCTTGGAGCATCGCCATCAGCATATCAAAGGCTTCGTCGGCAAGCTGCTCCGGATCCTGACGGACGGAGACAGCTTCGGTGTGGTGAGCACGGCGTGGCTCGTATCGTCAAAGCCGAACACCTGGATCTCCTCCGGGATGCGGACGCCCTTTCGGGTCGCGGAATAGACCACCGCCTGCGCGATCGCGTCATGCTCACACAGAACGACCTGCGGCCATTTGTCCCGCGGCGTCGCCTCCAAAAAATCTGTAAACCGGTCAAACTGCTTGTTCCAGCGGAAATACTTCGACTCCTTCAGGTCGAGCGCGATCAGCAGCTTATCCGGGTCAAGTCCCTCATCGAGCATTCCCTGTACATAGCCGCGATGGCGCTGCTCCGTGCTGTCCTGACGGCGAATGCTGGTGCAGACATAGCTGATCCGAGTCACATCGTCCGCCGCAAAGCAGTGCACCAATCGGCGCATCGTCGTGTAGTTGTTATACTCCACGTTCGCAAATTCCGGCGAATATTGATCGCAGAGCACGACCTGCAGCCCCCGGTCAGACGCTCTTTTCAGATCGCTTTCTAGGACTGCCGTGCCCATTGCGATCACACCTTCCGCCTGATGCTCGATCAGTGTGGCGATATTTTTGGCGTTCAGCTCGCTGTCCCAGTGGCCGCACATCATTGTCAGCAGATAGCCCTTTTCTGTGCGCGCACCAGAAGGCGCTCATAGGCGATGGAATAGAATAGGCTGGTCATGTCCTGCATCAGAAGGCCGATCACATTGGTGTGCTTTTTGCGCAGTGAGCGCGCCGTGATATTCGGATAATACTGCAAAGCATCCACCGCCGCCAGCACACGCTCTCTGGTCTCGTTGGAGATCGAGGCGGTCGCGTTGAGCACATGCGACACCGTGGATGCGGATACCCCCCGCCGCGCGCGCAACGACCGGACGCTGTCAATCATGGACGACGCGCTTTATCAGCAGTATTTGTCCGCCCCCATCCCCATTATCAGTTTCTCGTCGCAGGCCCGCGGCCTGTTCTCGCTGCTTTCTATCAGGGCGCCTATACCTGGGACGAGGTCGCGGAAAAGAACCTCTGGTACGCATTTGAGGATAACCGCCTGCGCTGGCTCAAGGTGAAGGAATACTGCGACCGTACCGGCATAAGCCCGGCCGCCGTGATCCTGGCGTATCTGACGAGCAATCCGGTCGAATGTGCGCCGATCATCGGCTGCATGACCGAAAACGAGATCGCAGATTCTCTTTCCGCACCGGATCTGACACTGACGCCGGAGGAGCTTCGCTGGTTTGATGCCATCTGACGCTCCTGCATTCCCGCCTTTGCGTTTTTTTCCGCTCTCCTTTCTCAGTCGTATTAAGCGCCCGGCGGATGGAATCCATCCGCCGGGCATTTTATACGTTCAGACCTCGACTGCCTCGCCGCAGTCAAAAAGTACAGATACCGTGCCTTGACCGGCGTCTGGAAGATGCGCGAGAGCGCCGCCGCGTAGGCCCCGATCTGCGGCGCATAATCCGCTGCCTTTCTCTCCGGGCCGTCATACAGGCGGTCCGTCTTGAAATCCACGATGACCAGCCCGTCCGGCTCCTGCCAGAAGCAGTCCACAACGCCCTGAAGCATCACCTGCTCGCCTGCCGCAGCCGGGTCGTATGCGCCCGCGTCCGTCAAAATCGAGAATTTGAACTCGCGCTTCGGCTCCTGCGCGTTCAGGATGCGTTTCCCAAACGGGCTTTGGAACAGCCGCACGATTTTTTCACAGTCCACAGCCTCCGCCTGCTCCGGCGTCAGGAAGCGTTCGCGCATAAGGCGTTCCCGCTCCGCACGGACGCCCTCCGGCGTAATACACTGCGCATAGCGGACGAACTGCATGAAAAAGATGCGTCGCGCTTCCCTTTTTCGCGTCCGTGCAGCGCGCCGTGCGTGAAATGCTTCCGCCGCTCGACCGTCCGGTATCGCGGCTCCGGCGTTTCCGCCTCCTCCGCGGCCTCAAAGTCCTCCGCCCTGCCCTTGAGCTGCGTCGCGGTCAGCTTGGAGGCCGTTTTGGCCGCCGCCATATGCGGGTAGACGTAGGAAATCTGCCTTTCCAGCTCTGCCGCATCCACCGGCGTACGCAGCGCCTGCTGCGTCCTTCCGCCAGCTCTGGCGGGCTGTGTGCGCAGCGCCTGCGCGCTCTGATAGGTGATCGTCCAGGTGTCCTCCCAGACGCGGCTGACCTCATTCGGGTCGGCAGCGGCAAACAGCTCGCCCGCCTCCGTCCGGCAGAGCGCCGCCATCAGGATCCAGTCCCCCATGCACAGCGCCGACGCCGCGACCTCCGGCCGCACCGGCTCTGAAAGGGCGGCATTCCACTTTTCAAGCCGCGCCGCCAGCCGCGCGGAGCAGTGCGTCATGATGAGCATTTCCTTCGCACGCGTCATGGCGACATACAGCACGCGCAGCTCCTCCGCCACGCTCTGACGCACCTTTTTCTGCGCGATGGCCGTCTTTGCAATGCCGGGGTAATATGCGCCCTGCTCTGTGTCCACGACGTTCGCGCCGATCAGCAGCTCTTCATCCAGCAGGACGGCCGCCGCATTATCCTGCAAGTTGAATTTTCTTGAAAGGTCGGAAAGCACGACGATCGGGGAATTCCAGTCCCTTGACTTGTGGATACTCATGATGCGCACCGCATCCGTCCCTGTTTCCGTATCCGGCGGCGCAACGGCAGTCCTGCTCTCGCGCAGGCCCGCCAGATAGCGGTTCCACTGCAAAAGCCCGCCGCCCTTCGAGGCCTCGAAGCCCGCCGCCAGCTCCCGCAGCGCACGCAGGTTTTCCGCCCGCCGCACGCCGTCCGGCATGGAGGCGTAGACCTCCTCCAGCCCGGTTTTCCGGAGCACATCGTCGATCAGCTCCGTCAGCGGAAGGCGCTTTGCCCGGGCGCGTTCCTCTCCCAGCCATTGCAGGAAGCCTTCAAGCTTCGCGTCCGGCGAGGGTACAGTGCAGAGGCAGTCGTAGAGATCGGATGCGCGCGACGCGCTCCGTACCGACGCCAGCTCGTCGGGAGAAAACTCAAACACCTGACTTGCCATGGCCGTCGCCAGCGGCACGTCCTGATGCGGATTGTCCAGAATTTGCAGGATCGCGCAGAGTACCTCGACCTCCGTCGCATCCAGAATGCTCCCGCCTCGGTCGGTCACGCACGGGATGGCATACCGCGCCAGCGCGGACGCATATTCCGCCGCAGCCCGCCCCGGTGAGCGCATCAGGATCACGATATCGCCCGGCCGCACCGGCCGGAGCACATCCTTCTCTGCGATCTGCGTTCCGTCGGTCAGGAGCCTGTGGATACGCGCAGCGACAAACGCCGCCTCCTCGGGGCATTTTTCCGCCCGCTGCTCTCCCTCCGCCGTCTCGATGTCCAGCTCGATGCAGTGCAGCTCGACCTTCGGCTGCGGCGTCTCCGGGAATTGCAGTCCGCTGCGCAGCGCCTCCTGCTCTCCGTAATTCAGCTCCGCCGCCTCGCGGCTCATGACCAGCCCGAATACATCATTGACCGCGCGCAAAATTTCCGGCCTTGAGCGGAAGTTTTCCGAAAGCAGTATCTTTCTCGGCTCTCCCGGCTTCTGCGCTCCGCGCTCGGCATAGGTTTCGTATTTTTCGAGGAAGATCCCCGGGTCAGCCAGACGGAAGCGGTAGATCGACTGCTTCACGTCACCGACCATGAAGCGGTTTTTCCCATTCTGCGAGACCGCTTCAAAGATGCACTCCTGCACGGCGTTGGAATCCTGATACTCGTCCACCAGAATTTCGCGGTATTTCGCGCCGATCTCCCCGCGCAGCCGCGCTCGGGAGCGTGCTGCCCTTCTGCCGCAGCAGGCGGATGGCCTCATGCTCCAGATCGGAGAAATCCATCAGCTTCCGCCGCCGCTTCTCCTGCGAATACTGCCGGTCAAAGCGCCGCAGCAGCTCCAGCAGTCCCCCGATGGGCGCCGCCGTATTTTGAAGATCCGCCATGATCCGCTCCGACGGCGCGTAGAAGCACGCCTGCGCATCCTTGAGCGCCTGCGAGGCTCCCCTTTGCGCAGATTCTGGACGGCGTCCTTCTTCTCCGGATACTCCGGGCTGCGTACTGGCGGCAGCGTTCCGAAGCTCAAGACCCGGTTTTCATAGATATCGTCCCAGCCCGTTCTTGCACCAAGCGCCCGCACGGACTCCAAATTTTCGGCCAGCTTCGGCGCGTATTTTTCTCCGAGCACGGCGTCCTCCTGCGCAAGGCGCAGCGCCTGCTTCAAATTCCGTTCCACCCATGCCGTCGTTTTTTCAGGCTCTCGATCAGATACGCGCCCCACGGCGTCTGCTCCGCCTTCTGCTCTGGCGGAAGCGCATAGGCCGCCTCGCACGCCTGCATCCAGCGCTCCGGATCGACGCGGCAGCGCACCGCGCTGTAGACCGGAAGCAGCAGCTCCGCCAGCCGCCGGTCGTCGCGCCCGTAGCCAAACTGATCGATCAGAGGCCGGAGCGCGTTGTCCTCGCTCAGGGCGGCATAGCACTGCTCCATCAGCGCATCGAACACCTCCTGCCGCAGCTCCGCGGCCTCCTGCTCTTCCGCCACACGGAAATCCGCCGGAATGTCCAGCAGGTGCGCGTAGTCGCGCAGGATGGACGCGCAGAAGGCGTGTACCGTTGAGATCTGCGCCAGATAGATGCGCGTTGTCTGCCGTTGGAGGTGACGGTTTTCCGGCTCGGCGGCAAGCCGCTTCGACAGCTCCGCCGCGATCTTTCCGCGCAGCTCCGCAGCCGCCGCCTTGGTGTAGGTGATCATCAGGAAGTCGTCCAGATTTGCCGGATGCTCCGGGTCGCAGACCTGCGCCAGCAGCCTGTCCACCAGAACCTTTGTCTTACCCGAGCCTGCCGCCGCCGAGACCAGCAGCGCGCCGCCCCGGTCATCCACGACCGCCTGCTGCGCAGGCGTCAGCCGGATCTCACCCATGGCGCGCCCTCCTTTCTAGCTCATCCCAGAATTTCTCGGCCTTGACCGCCGCGATGTAGCGGTTGGCGTGCTTGCAGCTGTCCCTGTGGCACGCCTGTGCAAAGTCGCAGTACATGCACGATGAATGCATCGGCCCGCGCAGGATCGGGTTCGGCTCCAGCCGCCCCTGTCAGCATCTGTCCGGTCATTTCATGAACCGACCGCATCACGAAGCGTTCCAGCTGCTCCAACTGCTCGCGTCCGGCGAGGTCGCCGGTCAGCTCGCCCCTTTTTCACCTGATACGGCAGATACTGCGGCGTCCCCTCCGACGGCTCCATCGCCTGCAAACTGCCTCGTCCCGCAGCACAAGTCCCTTCCGGCGGCGGTGCTTTTGCCCGCAGAGCCTCCAGCTCCTCCGGGCCGCCGCCCGGGACGATTCGCTCCATGTCCTCTTGCTGGGACATAGAGTACACCCTGCCGGAAAAATTTTTCTTCCGTACCGCTGTTCGCCGTTTTTCTGAAGCGCGAAGAGATAAATGAGCATCTGAAGCCCCTCTCCGCACAGAATATCTGCGTAGTCAAAGTCCTTCCTGCCGGTCTTATAGTCCACTACGCGGAAATAGGCCGTTTTTTGGTCTCATAGAGATCGACCTGATCCACAAAGCCGGAGATCACCCCGTCTCCCTGCGCCGTGCGCACCCGCACCGGCGGCAGCGCGCCGTCCGGCGCAAAGCTCAGCTCCTCGTCGCAGGGCCGGAACGCAGAAACGCGCAGCTCCGCGCCCACATCGCGCACCACGGCCATCGCCTCGCGCATGTTCCGCGCGAAAAGGTATGCAAAGCGCCTCCGCGCTTCTCGAAGTCCGGGAGATAGGTTTTCGTATAGTGCTCCGCGTGCCGTCCGGCGATCTCCATGAGCGCCTGCTCCGAGACTGCCGCAAAGCCGCCGCGCTCCATGACCTCGCGCACCGTGTGCTCCAGCACAAAGTGAACGAACGTGCCGAACACCGGCGCGTCAAAAGCGCGCCTGCTTCCACGGCCGCAGCCGCAGGCCGTCGTAGAGGAAAAATGCGTACCGGCAAGACGCGAAGCGGTCGATGCGGGAGGCCGAGAGCGCGATCTCCGCGCCGTACAGGCCGCGCACCGCTTTTTCTCCCAGCGGTGCAAAATCATAGCCGCCGCGCCGTCTGAGCGTCTCCATCGCCTCGCGCAGCGCCGGCATTTCCGGCTCCGTCTCCGGCGGCGTCTGCAAAAAAGCTGCACCGCAGCCGAGGCCGCGTCCGCCGCAAACGGCGTCTGATCGTCGGTGCTCACGGGGCTGTCCGGCGAAAGCCGCCGCGTCCGGTCAAACAGGAACGACGGCTGCGCTCCGGAGCAGCAGAGCGTACAGCTTTCCTCCGCCGCGCGGAGCGCCGCGTAGATCCAACCCAGCTCCCGATCCAGCTTTTTCTTCCTGCGCCGGGGCCAGACTCAGCCCCATCGCAAGCAGCCGCTGCCGCTCCTCGTCCGTAAAAATGCCGAGCGCCGGTGCAAAGGCCGGGAGCTTTCCCTCCTCCGCGCCAAGAACGATCAGATGGCGCGTCCGGACACCGGAATGCCTCGATCCCGCCGACCTGCACCTGATCGACCGAGGCCGGGATGGAGCCGACCTGATACTGCCCCAGCAGTATCCGGAACACATCGGTGAACTGCTGCGGCTGCATCACGCACGCGCCCAGCACCTGATCCATCTGCTCCATCGCGCCGATCAGGATATCGTAGAGCTGGCGCGTCTGCTGCGCCGACTGCGCCTCACCCGCCTGCTCCAGCTCTGCCGCCTGCGCATCGATCCGATCCGCAAGCGTGATCCGGTCGAGGAATTCATCGAGCCGCCGGAGCATCTGCCCCACGTTCTGCGCCGTGCGCCAGCCTCTTTTCAGCTCCGCCAGCGGCGCGACCGCCGCCGCGCGCCACTGCTCCAGCTGTTCCAGCTCCGCGCGGCTCCGGTCGTCCCACGCCGCGCCGTAGCCTGCCGGATGCATCGTCCAGCTCTCCTCCCACTGTGCGCCGTGGATGTTCCAGACATAGGCGTAGCGCTCCAGCCGGTCGCAGGCGTCCTGCTCCAGCGTGCCGAGGCCCGATTTGAGGAACGTCAGCACCGGCTCGTAGTCATATCGTTCCACCGCCTCCATCGCAGCCAGCAGCGCCGCGAAAAACCGGTTCCCGCAAAATCTCATGATTGCCCGCGAAATACGCCGGAAGCCCGCGCGCGCAAAAAGCGTCCGCAGCGCAGGCTCATAGGCCGCGCGGTCGGTATAGGCCACGGCAAGCTCACGGCAGCGGCAGCCGCCTTCCAGAAGCCGCCGGACGCTCCAAAGCGCAAATTCGCATTCCTTTTCCGCAGAAGCCGCCTGATGCAGCCGAAGCCGCGCTCCGGCGTTTTCGATTGGCTCCGCCTGCACGGCAAAAAAGCCCTTCGAGCCAGCGGCCAAGCTCAGGCGCGCGCTGCTGCGCCGCCGTCTCCGGCCTGCACGTCTCCATCGGGACGTTCCATCGCGCCGTCTCCTTTTTGAGCCAGCGCAGCGTCTCGCCTGCCGCACGGAAAACGGCCTTTCCGCTTCCGTCCGTGGTCAACGCAAGCACCACCTCCGGCGACCGCCGCAGCAGCTCCGAAAGGATCTGACGCTCCACCGCCGTAAAATCCGCGAAGCCGTCGAGATAGAAAAATGTGCTCCGAGGCAAAATCCGTCTCCTGCAGGATCGTCTGCGCCCTTTGAAGCCGTGTGACCGGGTCCTGCCGTCCGCTTTTGCAGACGGACAGGTAGCTTTCATACAGGATCGCCAGCTCCTCCAGCTTCTGCGCGAACTGCCCGCTCACACTGCGGGCCGCCTCCCGCAGCGCCTCCGGCGCAAGGCAGCAGCTCAAAAACTCCTCCATCGCCGCGCCGAGGCGCTGCAAAAACTCCGGCTTCGTGCTCACAGCGGCATAATACTTGAGCTGCGGACGCACCTGCTCCGCCGCCAGATAGACGCTGAGCAGCCGTCCACCCCTTTGTCCAGATATTCCTCGCAGACGCCGCCGTAGATGGAAAACAGGCGGCTTGCCAGCCGCGTGAAGCTCAGCACCTCGGCGTACCGGCTGATCGTGCCGCCGCCCGTGCGGCAGAGCGCTCGCTCCGCCGTATGGGAATACTGCTCCGGCACGATCAGGATTTGGCCTGAAACGCCCTCCCCGGCGCGGGCGCAGATGCGCCCGATGAGCGCCTCCGACGTGCGCAGCCGATCCGTGTCCAGCATGATCCGCAGCATATCGCTACCTCCCTTGCATCCTCGACGCCTGCGCAGCGCGGCTCGCGTCCGCCGCAGGCTTTTGTCTCATTATAGCATAAATGTGCGCATAAAAAAACGGGCACTTTCGTGCCCGTTTTCCCTTTTATTACCGCGCGCAGAGCGGCGCGTCCTGCGGCTCCTGCAAAAACGCCGCCAGCTCTCCGGCAAACGCGGTGCTGATCTCAGAAAGCCGGCCGCGTCCGCATATCAGCGGGTCGATGCAGCGCTTTTTTTGACGGAATGACGCGCCACGCGCCGTCCGGCGCGTCCCTTCGGTCGTGGAGCATCTCATGCAGCGCGCGGAAGCTTTCCCACTCCGCGTGGGTATCCGCGTCGCCCGTCAGCGCGGCAATGACCTCCGGCTCCGTGCCGTAGAGCGCCTCCGCCGAAAGCACGCCGCGCTCCATCGCGCGGCGGAGCAGCTCCGAAAGCCGCTGCATGGCATACCGAGCCTCCTCCGCCACATAGATGCGCGACATTTTCAGCGCGTCCAATGCAAACCGGTACGCCGTCTCCTCCGAAGCAAAGGCAAGCTCCGGCACGCCGTCCGCCCGTTTTCCACGCAAATCGCGTCGTAGTATGCCTGCAGCGTCTGCACGTCGCGCAGACCGTAGCACGCCAGATTTCCCAGCGTATATTCCAGCCGGTCGGCGCTGAGGCGCGGACTGTCGTTGTCCGCGACCGGATAGCGGTGATAGTCAGTGACTGCGTCCACGTCGATCCCGTACGCTTTCAGCAGACTGCAAGCTCCGCAGAGCCGCGGATGATCGACTCCGTCCGGCCCTCCGTATATTCCTGCCGCAGATGGTCTCCGTGCAGGAAATCCACCGTATGCGCAAAGCAGGGTGTCGCAATGTCATGGAAAAGCCCGGCCAGTGCCTGCGTTCTGTCACCGGTAAAATGCCAGACAATCCGGCAGACGCCGAGGCTGTGCCGGAAGCGCGAATAGCGCGGAAGGCCGCGAAAGCGCGCAAAGGCCGTATACTCGCACCCGCAGTTCATGCCCACATCCCGCAGGCGCTGAAGCTCCGGCAGACGGCAAAATGCCTCCATCCACTCCGGCGTTTCGCCGCAGTAGCGGACCGGCGCCTGCTCCATTTCCATCCATTCGCTCATTTCTCCGTTTCCCTTCTTCCGAATTCTGAATCCATCATAGCACAGGCCATAGCCGAAAACAAGCTGCGCCGGATGGGAGTCCCATCCGGCGCGTTCCGTGTCCGTTTTCACTTTTCCAGCAGTGCTTTCAGCCTTTGCAGAAGCTCCAACGCGCGGAATTTCAGCACAAAGCCCTCATCCGCGCCGGTAATGAGCCGGATCTCTCCGTCGGAGAAGCCCGCCGTCTGCGCGGCCAGCTCCAGCTCGTCCATCGACGCCGTCAGGCAGATCGACGGGAACACCACGCACCACCAGTTGTGCCCCTCCCCCTCTCCGATCGTCACGCGCAGCGACTCATAAATGCCTGCCGGGAGGGCGAAGGTCTCATATTCGCGCGTCGGAAACAGCTCCTTCCCAAGCCGGACGCGCACCGGCGCGTCCTCGCCAAGCTCACTAAGGCAGGTCTGTGCTGCCTGCGCGATCTCGTCCAAATGCGCCTCCAGTGCTCCGCGCGGATCGTCCGCCCCCCGCAGCAGCAGCTGCGTTTTTTCGAGGATCGCGTCGCGCACGCGCAGCTTGATCTGCTGATCGTGCGCAGAGTCGGAATTTGCCACCACATGCAGCCGGATCAGCTTTTCCGAAAGCTTCTGCTGCTCCGTTTGCAGAACCGCGGCGGATACGAACATAAGTACACAGCCGAGAAGAAGAACTATGGAGATCACTCTTTTTTCATAAAAAACACCGTCCATCATGCAGATATCCGCATTATGGACGGTGTTCCTCTTTTTATACGCTGGTCGCAAGATAGACCTGCGAATATTTGTCCCGCAGCATCGTGCAGGCGACGGTCGCATACTCGAACGAGTCGTAGATGCCGAACACGGCAGATCCGGAGCCGGTCATCTGCGCGCCATACGCGCCGTAGGTGATCATCATGGATTTGATATAGTTGACGTCAAAGTGCTCCTTCATCACGAGCGGCTCAAACACATTGCGGAGGCTTCCGCCCACGCCCAGCAGGTCGCCCTTCTGAAGGTTGGCGATCATCGCCTTATGATCCGGCCGCTTCTCGATAAACTCCCCATCGATCGCGCGGTAAAAAGCTCCGGTGTGGAGCTGGAGAACTCCGGCTTGCAGACGGCAAAGAACATCTCCGGCACATCGGGAAGCTTTGTGATGCGTTCGCCACGCCCTTCGACCAGCGCCGTGCCGCATCACACGCAGAACGGAACGTCCGCGCCGATGGGAAGCCCAGCTCGCTGAGCGCACCGATGGACAGCGGCGCGCGCCGTAGTGCCGGTTGAGCGCCCGCAAAACGGCCGCCGCGTCGGCGCTGCCGCCGCCAAAGGCCCGCCTGCATCGGAATGCGCTTGTTGATGAAGATCTCGAGGCCCTCCGGGTCATGGCCCGTGCGGTCGAAGAACACCTCCGCCGCCCGCCATGCTAGATTCTCCGCGTCCTGCGGATAGCCCTCCGTGGCAAGCTCCATATCCTCCGCGCCGTCCCGGACTCGCTCCTGATAGCAGTGCAACGCCCATTTCCGGCCTGTCCCTACGTTCAGCACCACGTCGTCGCGCAGCGAGATCGTCTGCTCGACCGAACGGATATCGTGATAACCGTCCTCACGCCGGGACAGCACGTCCAGCGTCAGATTGAGCTTTGCAAATGCACTTTCCGTCAAAATTTCCATTACTTGATCTTTCTGCCCTCTAAATAGTATCTCTTTCTCGCGGCTGTGACCCATGGAGAAGGTCTTGCGCGGCAGGACGCCGTCGGCAATGACGCCGCGGAACAGCTGGCTCTTCTCCATCGCAGGCAGCAGGAAGCCGATGGCGTCTGGCTTCGCGGCCAGCTCGATGAGCGCGTCGTCGTCATGGATGTAGTCGATCTCGCCGGGATTGTTTTTCAGATACTCGTCCAGGAAGTGCTGCAAAACACCGACAGCCAGCTCGCCCTTGCTCTTGTCGAGATGGACGGTGCCGCTCTCCTTGCCGATGTACCACTTGACCGGGAAGCCGGTCTCCGCGCAGCAGCTCTCCTTCAGCGCGGCCAGCAGCTTCTGCGGCTCGGTCTTGAAGATCACGCGGTGGATCGGCTCGAACACCTGCGCCGGATCGTGGATGTTTTCCAGCTCCACGAGCGCGTAGCGCGCCGGATGGTTCGAAAGGTCCTCGCCGGGATGGTTCTTCTTCAGCTCCTCATAGCAGCTCTTGGCGGTGGCGAGGGAGTGGTTGCCGTCGCCGACGGCGAAGACCATCGGGGGTGCCCTTGAGACCCTCGTATTTTTCTCCGACGGTCGCGGTATATTTTTCGAGCGCCTTGTTGAACTCCTCAACGTCCTTGCCCTCGACCAGCCAGCCGGTGATGTGGCCGCCGCCCTCCATGAGGTCGAAGTCGTAGAGCTTTTTCAGGCGATCCTTTTTCGCGCCAATCGGCTCGATCAGGACTTTGTCATGGTCGTCGCAGAGCATCAGGATGTGCGGCAGCTCGATGGGCGCGTCGCGGCGCACTCTCTGACGCGGCGGGATACGCTCGGCAACGGTGCGCTCAGTGGCGCGAATGGCGCTGGTCGCGCCGGTGTTATAGTCGTAGGGGTCTAGATCGACCATGCCGACCAGGGCCCTCGCGGATGGAGCCATTCTCCAGCGTGCGCTCCCATAGACGTAGCTGTTCGGGTACACGGTAAAGACGTTCTCGTCCATGTAACTTTTTCATCGTCGCGTTGATCTCGGCGGTGTGCGCAGCCTCCTTCTCGGTACCAAGCTCGGCCTCGGGGAGGATCAGGTTGATGGTGGAAACGGCGCCCTCCGCGTTCTTGCGCACGCGGTCCCAGTACGCTGCGTCCGAGGTAAACTGGTCGCAGGCAATGACGGCCCACTTTTTCCATATGGTCAGTTTTCGGCATCAGGATATCTGCGGGTAAAAAAGCATTCATGTTTTGTCACCTTTCATGATATATTCTCAGTCTTTTCAGACAGGATGCGCTGTATTTACCGTGCGCCGGATGGCGTCGAGCAGCTCACCGTAGGTCTCATAGGCCGGAAGCTGCGGATACTCCGCGCGGATCTTCTCCGTCGTGCGGAAGAGGAAGCCCGCCCCTGCTGGCAAGCAGCATGTCCAGATCGTTGTAGCTGTCGCCCGCGGCGACGGTCTCAAAGCCGATGGACTGCATCGCGCGCACCGTCGTCAGCTTTGACTGCGGGCAGCGCATTTTCATACCGCAGAGCATTCCGCCCTCGTCGATCTCCAGCGAATTGCAGAAGATCGTCGGCCAGCCGAGTTCTTTTTCATCAGCGGCTGCGCGAATTCCTCAAACGTGTCGCTGACGATCACGACCTGCGTCATGGCGCGCAGCGCGTCAAGGAATTCCTTCGCGCCGGGCAGCGGGTCGATCCTTGCGATCACGTTCTGAATTTCCTTCAGTCCAAGCCCATGCTCGCGCAGGATTTCCATGCGCCAGCGCATGAGCTTGTCATAGTCCGGCTCGTCGCGTGTCGTTCTGCGCAGCTCCGGGATGCCGCTCACCTCCGAAAAGGCGATCCAGATCTCCGGCACCAATACGCCCTCGAGGTCAAGGCAGGTCAAAAACATTCGCGCACGCTCCTTCCGCCGGTTTTCGGCAGAGATTGCGTCACGCCCGGCAAACTAAAAATTTTTATGGAGCCTAAAAAGCAAAAGGCTTCTAATCCCATTATACAGGATTCGTCTGCAAAAGCAACAGCTTTTTGAAGAATTTCCGCTTTGCCGCACGTTTGCGGCATGAAGTCCGGAAAAGTGTGCATACTATCCCTGTGAACTCACAAAAGGAGGAAAAATCATGGATATCGTATCTCTCATCCTTGTCATCATCGGCGCCGTAAACTGGGGCCTCGTCGGCTTTGCGAGGTTCGATCTGGTCGCATGGATCTTCGGCGGGCAGACCGCCGGCTTCAGCCGAATCATCTACGCGCTGGTCGGTCTGGCCGGACTGTGGTGCATCACGCTGCTGTTCCGCCGGAAGGAATCCCGCAACAGCTGAGCAAACATACCGCCGGGGCCTCCCCGGCACGATACCGGCGGCAGTCTCCGGACTGCGCGCCGGTTTTTCCATGCCGCTTCCGCGTCACGCATACCTTGACATCCCCTCCGCCATCTTCTATAATAAATATGTTTTTTGTTGGATTGGAGTTGTTTTGTCTGTGTTGACCGTGCTGAATCGCTCGCATGACCCGTTTTACAATCAGGCCTTTGAGGAATATGTGTTTCAGGCATTCCCCTCGGACGACGTTTTTCTGCTCTGGTGAACGATCCCGCCGTCGTGGTGGGCAGCCACCAGAACATCTGCCGGAGGTGCATGTGGAGACGCTCCGCCGTCTCGGCATTCCGGTTGTGCGCCGCATCACCGGCGGCGGCACCGTCTATCACGACCGCGGCAACGTCAACTATACCTACATCACGCAGTCCGACGGTCTGGATTATGACCAGTGTCTCGGCCCGGTGATCGCTGCGCTGAACCGTATGGGCATTCCGGCGGAAAAGAGCAAGACCTGCGACCTCGCCATCGGCGGAAGGAAGATCTCCGGCAGCGCCCAGCGCATTGCGGGCGGCCGCGTTCTGCACCATGGAACGCTTCTGTTTCAGTCGGATCTGGCCATGCTCGACCGCATCACGACGCAGCAGAAAAACGACTGTTTCCAGACAAAGGGGACGCTTTCCGCCATCTGCACCGTCACGAATATTTCCGAGCACCTTCCCGCGCCCATGACCATGCAGGAATTTCAGGCGCGCCTGCTTGATGAAATGCTCCCGTCCGGCGCGCCGCGCCTGACGCTGAGCGCCGCGCAGGAGGCCGAGGTCTGCCGCCTGCGGGATGAAAAAATACCACCGCTGGGAATGGACGTGGGGCGCGACGCCCACCTTCGCCTACGAAAAGCACGGCCTTTTCGGCGGCGCGCCGATCACCGTATCCTACCGCGCCCGGAAGGGCATTGTCTCCGACGCGCAAATTCTCTCTTCCATCCTCGACGCCTCCGCCGCGCAGGCGCTTCTGAACGGCGCACGCCTTGACCCGGACGGCTTCGGCGCGATCTGCCGTGTGCTTGCGCCGGAGCGCCCCTGACGAGCTGATGGACTGGCTGATGTAAATACCAAGCAGAAAATAGATGCCGCGCTCGCGGCAGAAAGGGAAAAACTATGGAAAAGAACGTAAAATGCCGAAGCTGCGCCCGGAGATGGAGCGCGGCGTTCTCTGCGCATGGCTCAAGGAGGAGGGCGACACCGTCACCGCCGGTGAGCCGCTTTTTGAGATCGAGACGGACAAGGTCGTCAACCAGATCGAGGCGACGGAGAGCGGCATTCTGAAAAGGCAGCTCGTGGAGGAGGGCGACACCGTCCCCGTTGAGACCGCCGTTGCCATTCTTGAGGAGAACTGAGGCATGGAAAGAAAGCCCGAATGGCTCAAGGTGCGCTACAATCAGGAGGCCGTCAACGAAGTGGCCGAAATGATGCGCGACCTCAAGCTCACCACCGTCTGCAAGGAGGCCAACTGCCCGAATCTCGGCGAGGCTACCGCAAGCATACGGCGACCTTCATGATCCTCGGCAGCATCTGCACGCGCAACTGCTGCTTCTGCAACGTGACGCACGGAAAGCCGCTGCCGCCCGATCCGGAGGAGCCGGAAAACGTTGCGCAGGCGGCGAAAAAGCTCGGCCTGCGGCATGGTGCTGACCTGCTCCACGCGCGACGATCTTTCCGGACGGCGGCGCGGAGCATTTTGCGAAAACGGTCCGCGCCATCCGTGCGCAGTGCCCCGGCACGACGGTCGAAACGCTCACCAGCGATATGCGCGGCGATCACGCCGCCTTTTGACACCGTCATTGCCGTCCATCCCGACGTGTTCAACGTCAACATCGAGACCGTCAAGGAGCTGCAAAGGCCATCCGTCCCTCGGCCGGCTACGAACGGACGCTGGACGTGCTCCGCTACATCAAGCAGACCGACCCCACCATTCTGACCAAGACCGGCTTCATGGTCGGCCTCGGCGAGACGGAAGAGCAGATCTCCCGCCTGATGGACGACATTCTGGCCGTCGGCTGCGACATTCTGACCATCGGCCAGTATCTCCAGCCCTCTCCCGAGCACTGGAAGCTCGACCGCTACGCCACGCCGGAGGATTTCGCGCGCTACAAGGAAATGGCGCTCCAGAAGGGCTTCCGCCACGTGGCGTCCGCGCCGCTCGCGCGCAGCTCCTACCGGGCCTGGGAAGCGCTGGAGGACACGCATGATCTATATTGAGACCGGCTCGACCGACGTCTATTATAACTTCGGTCTGGAAAATTATTTTGCCGTCGAAAAACGGCTCCCGGATACGGTCTTTCTCTTCTGGCGCACCACGCCGACGCTGATGGTTGGCAAATACCAGAACATCCTTGAGGAGATCAACAAGCCCTACGCCGACGCGCACGGCATCCGCCTTGTCCGCCGCATGTCCGGCGGCGGCACGATCTACACCGACCTCGGCGGCTGGCAGTTCACCTTCATCCAGCACGCGGACGCGCAGGAGATCGAATTTCACCAATATATCGCGCCGGTCATCTCCGCCCTGCGGGAGTCTTGGCGTAAACGCCGCGTTCAACGGCCGGAACGATCTGACGATCGACGGAAAAAATTCTCCGGCAACGCGCAGTATCGCCTTGGCGACAGCATCGTTCACCACGGCTCACTGCTGTTTGATACCGACATCGAGCAGATGGTCGCCTCCACGACTGTGGACAGCTACAAGATCATCTCCAAGAGCATCAAATCCTTCCGCGACCGCGTCACGAACATCTCGGAGCATCTGCCCGTCCCCATGGACGCGGAGGCTTTCAAGCAGCAGGTCGTGCGCCATATCCTGAACGGCAGCACGGAGACCTATGCCATCACCCCGGAGGACGACGCGCGCATCCGCCAGCTTGCGCAGGAGCGCTTCGCCAACTGGGACTGCATCTACGGTGCCAATCCCAAGTTCAACATCGACCGTACCGGCCGCTTTGCCGGAGGCAAGATGCAGTTTCGGATGGACATTCAGAAGGGCGTTATCCGCAGCGCCGCCGTCAACGGCGACTTTTTCTCCACTGTGGACGCCGAGACCATCGGCGCGGCCCTGACCGGCTGCCGCTATGAGCGCGGCGCGGTGCTGGAGGCGCTGCGCGCGCACGGCATCGACGGCGCGGTCTATCGCATCACCGCCGAGGAAATGGCCGCCGCCATCGCGGACTGAGCCCGCGCGCTGTACGCGGCTGCTGCATTGCTATCCCCTGCTTCAAAATGTCAAAGAACGTCAGTTCTCAAAACATGAGGACTGGCGTTTTATCATTAAAGGGAGCAAAAATCATGATATAGAAAGCAAAATGGAAGCATTCCGCTTCCAAATAGCAATCTTTTGAGATTCATGGCAGCATATTTAAGCCTCACCTCGGCGTTCTTCATCAGATCGCCTTGAAGTCCGCTTTTTGTCCGCTTGTCCAGGTCAGGGGCAGACCGGCGGCAATCACAATGTGCGCCTCGGTAAGATTTTCAGCTTTCAGCTCCTTGGCGATTGCCGCAAGGGTCAGCACATAATAATCCTCGTCGTTGATTTTGTCCGGTGCAAACTCCTTGTGCCCCTCGCCGATGAGATAATACCTGCCGCCGTAGACCAGCATATCCGCCGTGAACAGCGGCTCGTGGTCATAGGCGGTGACACCGGTGGAACGCAGCAGTTGGCCGTTTTCATATTCCCGTACCCGTGGTCGATACCGATGATTTTCGTGTTGTGGATTGTTTTCATTTCTGCATTCTCCTCATTGTATTCCTGTCCGCCGTGGGCGTCGGCATAGGCCTCTTGAAATTCCTCCAGTGAGATCATCGGGTGCCTGGTGCGGGTGTGGTACCATTGGCGGATGAAGTCCGTTTTCTGGTTGCTTTTCCGAAAGTCGAAGTCCTCGAAACAAGGATATTCCCGCGCCACTCGGATGATCTCGTCCATCCGGTGCTTTTTCATCACATTGGGCACGATGTAGCGCAGATAGATGTCGATCTGCCATTCCGGTACATACCCCAATTCCGAGTGGCAACCTTTGAATAATTCGCCGACGGATGCCAGGATGCCTTCGTCCGTCAGCTCTTGAATCCAGTAGTCCGGGCAGTGGGCGAACGCCACGCCGGGTCGTAGCCGGAGTAAATTTCCATATACTCGCCAAAGCCCATATACGGCCAAACCATAAAGGTGGCGGCGTCAATGATGAGCAGCCGGAACAGATCGCTCTCCACAAATTCACAGGCGGCCCGGTTGTGAAACAGTACCTGCGGATTCCGTGGAATGGCGTTCAGCTCCGCCCCACAGCGGGACAGGATGCTTTTCGGGATGAAGTAGTAGAACGGGATATACTCTGCGTTGCGGAACGGCGTAGGTGGCCCGTCCTTTCTGGTCAGCATAATTGGCATTTTTATCGTCTCCTTTCCAGATGGCCAGCGCCCTCTATTTTTTTGACGGCATATGCCGTTTTCCGATACCCGGCTGCTGAATGTGTTGTCCCATACCTTCTGGTTTTTGCCCAATGTGGCCAGCTGCTACGCCATGTACAATCTGCTGCAGCAGAAGCAGAACAGCTTTTACCACGATTACCGCATCAATGTCTGCGCCGGGACCAAGGCGGGCATTGGCGTGGATGCGTTGGAGCCAGTGCAGAAATCCATGGGTGACCCGCTGACCACCAAGAGCATCACACTGTCCTGCGGCAAGCTGACCACCGGCGTCACGGTCAAACCGTGGACGGGCATCGTTTTGACGGCTGCGATCTGATCGACCACGTCCATGCCCTCGAGCACCTTGCCGAAGGCCGCGTACTGGCCGTCGAGGAACTCGCCGTCGGCGTGCATGATGAAGAACTGGCTTCCGGCGGAGTTCGGAGACTGCGCACGCGCCATGGACAGCACGCCGCGCTTATGCGAGAGGTTGTTCTTGACACCGTTGAGCTTGAACTCGCCCTTGATGCAGTAGCCCGGGCCGCCCATGCCGGTCCCGTCCGGGCAGCCGCCCTGGATCATGAAGCCGGAAATGACGCGGTGGAAGATCAGGCCGTTGTAGAAGCCCTTGTTTGCCAGAGAGATGAAATTGCGGACGCTCTGCGGCGCTTTCTCGGGATACAGCTCACAGACGATCTTTCCGCCCTTTTCCATGGTAATGGTCGCAATGGGATTTGCCATTTGAGTTACCTTCCTTTCATTGCCCGGTCGATCTGACGCTTGGCGTCTTCTTTGCGGCGTCCTCGCGCTTGTCGTAGAGCTTTTTGCCCTTTGCCAGCGCGATCTCGACCTTGACGAGCGAGCCGCGGAAATAGACCGACAGGGGGATCAGCGCGTAGCCGTCCTGCTTGACCTTGCCGAACAGGCGCGCGATCTCGCGCTTGTGCATCAGCAGCCGCCGCGGACGCAGAGGATCTTTGTTGAAGATGTTGCCCTGCTCATACGGCGCAATGTGCATTTGACGGATGTACAGCTCACCGTCCTTGATCTGGCACCAGGCCTCCTTGAGGCTGAGAGTGCCGGCGCGGATGGCCTTGACCTCGGTGCCGGACAGCTCGATGCCCGCCTCGAATTTTTCTTCGATGAAATATTTGTGATGCGCCTTCTGATTTCTGGCCATAATCTTGACCGAATCGCCCGCCATCCTGCACACCTCCGTTCTGCGGATACTGTAAACATATTATACCATGCCTGTCAAGAGGAAATGCGCGCGGAAAATAGCAGTGGCTTTTTCCTCCAAAATACAGTATAATGGCATAGACGCAGAAAGGAAAGGAGGACTATGGGACATTCCCATCACAAGCGCCGTGTTCCTGCGGAAGAAAACAGACTCCCGGCAGGATGACGAGGTGAAGCGTGATCGAAGTGATCGGCGGATGCGCTTCCGTGCCGCTTTTCGCGCGTGACGCAGTCAGAAATATGCGGGTAACTGCAAAACAGAGGGGCTGGGGAAAAGCACAGGCAAATGGTTGCGTGTTTGTCCTGAAATGATTTCAGGAGGAACAATATAATATGTGTGGTATCGTTGGATACATCGGCAAGGAGCAGGCTGCTCCGATTCTGCTGGAAGGACTGTCGCGGCTGGAATACCGCGGCTATGACTCGGCGGGCGTCTGCGTGGCAGGCGAGGGCGGCCTCCAGATCGCCAAAGCGAAGGGGCGGCTGAAAAACCTGATGGAGCTGACGCAGAACGGCGCGACCCTGCACGGGACGACCGGCATCGGTCATACCCGCTGGGCGACCCATGGCGAATGACATTAATTCCCATCCGCATGTCAGCGAGGACGGCAAAATCGCGCTGGTCCACAACGGCATCATCGAGAACTATCTCGAGCTGCGGCAGTTTTTGCAGGCAAAGGGCGTGCATTTTGCCTCCGAGACCGATACGGAGGTCGTGGCGCAGCTGCTGGAGTATTTTTTACAAGGAGACCGGAACGGTGCTCGGGGCGCTCTACATGGTGCTGCACCGGATCGAGGGCGCGTACGCGCTCGGCATCCTGTGTGCCGACGCGCCGGGAAGGATCTATGCCGCGCGAAAGGACGCACCGCTGCTGATCGGCTACGGCGAAGGCTGCAATTTCATTGCCTCCGACGTGACGGCACTCGTCCGGCACACACGGGACGTGGCGTATATGGATGACGGCGAGGTCGCGATCCTGACGGCGGAGGGCGTGACGGTGCTCGACGCGATGGAGCAGCCGGTCGTGAAGGAGCATCACCACATCGACTGGGAGATCTCCGCGGCGGAAAGGGCGGCTATCCGCATTTCATGTTCAAGGAGATCATGGAGGAGCCGGAGGCCATCCGGCGCACGGTCGGCCCGCGCCTGCATGAGGGAAAGATCGTCTTTGAGGGGCTGCACCTGACACCGGAGGAGCTGCGCGGCATGGAGCGCATCACGATCATTGCCTGCGGCTCGTCGTACCATGTCGGTGTGATCGGCAAATACAATCTCGAAAAAATGACGCGTATCCCGGTGGAGGTCACGCTGGCCTCCGAGTTCCGCTATGCCGACCCGATCGTCAGCGAAAAGACGCTGGTGCTCGTGATCAGCCAGTCCGGCGAGACGCTAGATACCATGGCCGCGCTGCGCGAGGCCAAAAGGCGCGCGGCGCGCGGATCCTTTCCATCGTCAACGTGGTCGGAAGCTCCATCGCGCGTGAGTCTGACGACGTGCTGTATACCTGGGCCGGGCCGGAGATCGCCGTTGCGACGACGAAGGCGTATTCCACGCAGCTGATTTTGCTGGATATGTTCTGCCTGTATCTGGCGCAGCTGCGCGGGACCATCCGGGAGGAGGCGTACGACCGACTGGTCGCGGAGCTTCAGCGCCTGCCGGAAAAATGGAGGAAATCCTTTCGGATTGTGAGCAGATCAAGCACTACGCTTCGCTGTACTTCAACCACGATTCTATTTTCTTCATCGGCCGGAATCTGGACTATGCGCTGGGGCTGGAGGGCTGCTCAAGCTCAAGGAGATCTCGTATATCCACTCCGAGGCCTACGCCTCCGGCGAGCTGAAGCACGGGACGATCTCGCTGATCGAGGACGGAACGCTGGTCGTGGCGCTCGGCACCTACGGGCCGCTGTTCGACAAAGCGATGAGCAACGTCGTCGAGGTCAAGGCGCGCGGCGCAAGCGTCCTTGCGCTCACGACTGAGAGCCGCCGCGAGGAAATGGCGAAAAATGCCGATGCCATGATGGTCATTCCGGACACGGAGGATATGTTCCTGCCGTCGCTCGGTGTCTGCCGCTCCAGCTGTTTGCGTACTATGTTGCGCTCCAGCGCGGCTGCGACATTGATAAGCCCCGGAATCTGGCCAAGAGCGTGACGGTGGAATATTTTGACGCCGCGCGGCAGGGAAGTCCTGCCGCGCGGCAATGCGTTTTCCGGGAAAGAAAAGCTGGTGCATTTTACAGCGAGGAATTCACAATTTATCAATTCTTTTTACCGATATGTGCTATACTAAAAACAGAAACAGACTCAGGGAGGCATGAGGTATGACGATCATTACAAAAGAGAACTTTGAAAACGAGGTATTGAAGTCCGAAAAGCCCGTTGTGCTCGATTTCTGGGCTTCCTGGTGCGGGCCGTGCATGATGCTCAAGCCGGTGCTTGAGGAGCTGAGCGGCGAGATGCCGGAGGTCAAGTTCTGCAAGGCGGACGTGGACGAGGAGCGGGAGCTTGCCATCGAGCATGGCATTGAGAGCATCCCGACGCTGCTGATCTTCCGCGGCGGTGAGATCGCCGGAAAGTCGTCGGCTACCGCGACAAGCAGAGCCTGCGCGCGGAGATCGAGGAAAAGCTATGAAGGTACGGCTGAATCCGGATGAAGAGGTCGTGAAGCGTGTCCGCGAGGGCCTCAAAGCGCACCGGCGGCTACTGCCCATGCCGTCTCCAGCGGACGGAGGACAACAAGTGCATGTGCCGCGAGTTCCGCGAACAGATCCGGGATCCAAACTTCGAGGGCTTCTGCCACTGTATGCTCTATTACAAGGAAAAGGAGCCGCAGGAGCCTGAAAAAGAGAAACAAAACAGAAACGGTGATTAAACAAAACGTTTCCAAAAAGAAAAGCATGTAATCATATTGTAATTCTTGCGGACGCAGTACCATATTTTGACGTCAAACAAAATTTGACAACAAGATGTGGGACTGATGCCGAAAAACCATGGGAACTCCTTAAAGTTTCCTTAAGGTGATTGAAATTTTACGGAATTATGATACACTTAGCATGAGCAAATTGGGTAAAGAAACACTTCAAACATAACAAGGAAGAGAGGTACATCACAATGAAAAAGAGTATGAGCAGAATTGTCTGCGCCCTTCTGGTCGTGGCAATGGTCTGCGCAATGATCCCGGCTGCGCTGGCTGCACCCGTAAGCGGAGTCACGCTGAACCAGAACAGCCTGAGTTTGAAGCCCGGCGATACCGCGACGCTCGTCGCGACGGTCGCCCGGACGATGCAGACGACAAGACGCTCACATGGGAATCCAATGATACCAATGTTGTGACCGTTTCGAACGGCGCTGTCACCGCTGTCGGTGCAGGCTCCGCGACCATCACGGTTACCAGCGCGGCTGCCAACACCAAGACTGCGACCTGCGCTGTCACGGTTGCCAAGGCCAGCCTGACCATCGAGAACCCGAATTACACGGTTCCCGCAGTTGCCATCGGCACTGACCTGCCCCAGCTTCCTGCGACTATGCAGGCAAAGGGCGAGGGCGCCAACGCCGCGACCTGCAACATCGCATGGAACGAAGCAGACGTGCTTGCGTACAACAAGAACGTTGCTGGTACCTATGTGATCAATGGTATTGCATCCCTGAGTGCTGAGGACGAGGCCAAAGTACACCCTGACCGGCAATGCCGTCACCGCCACCATCGTGGTCGGCAATACCCCGGTCATCACCATCGGTCAGCCCGTCCCGCAGGACATGAAGATCAAGAAGGGTGCGACCAACAAGACGCTTCAGGTCGTCGCTACCGCTGCGGCAGGCGACAAGAACCTGACCTCGCCATCAGTCCAATGGTATCGGCCCTATGTGCCCATCGCCGGTGCGACCAGCCCGTCCTGACCATCACGGACACGGCGACGGCAGGCAGGACTACCTACTACTGCACCATGAATGTCACCGACCCCGACACGCAGCTGAAGGCCGCTTCCGTCAGCACGACGCCGGTCACCGTTGAGGTCTGCGACGCCTATAAGGTCACGCTGGACCACCACGACGAACGCCGTCAACAACACCGCCGGTATGACCGTCAAGGTCACCGCGACGATCAAGGACACCACCTGTGCCGGTACGCTGGATATCCGCGTTGTTCCGGGCACTGCCTCTGACATCACCTTCGCGCTCAACGGCGCCAGCGCGGCCTTCACGAAGGATCCGTTTGCGAACGCTGTCAGCGCCGTTACCGGCGGCACGCAGATGAAGTTCAACGACTACATCTACTACACCGGCGGCAAGACGCTTTCCTATGTCGTGTTCAACACGCCTTACGGCGGCGCACTGTATGCTGCCGGCACCACCACACTGCTGCCCTCCGGCACGAAGTGCTACTACACGCCTTCGACCGCGTTCCGGCAGTATGCTCTGGAAGGCGTCTATTTTGTTCCGACGACCTCTTCCAGCACTCCGTATGTTACCTACACTGCTTATGACGCCAACGGCGGCGTCATCGCCACCGGCAAGGTCGTTATCCAGGGCGCCAGCGCGACATTGAATACGATGTCGCAGCCGGTCAGAGTGTCCGCTTCGACGAGGACGACTTCCAGAAGTTCTTCAGCGAAGCCTACAACCGCGGCACGCTGAGCTATGTCAAGTTCGACACGAGCTATGACAAGAACCTGAACACCAGAACCTACGGCTATCTGTACGAGAGCAGCGACAGAAACGCGGATACGGTCGACAGCCGCACCGAGTACTGCTACAACGCGACCTCCCGTCAGTATGATCTGGATACCATCGTCTTTACGGCAGGCTCCAGAACCAGCAAGTACACCATCAACATCCCGTTTGTTGCCTACGGCACCAAGTCCAACGGCACGAGCGCTCAGGTCGAGGGCAACGTAGCCATCACCGTCAACGACGGTAAGGTCTCCTCCATCTACTCCATCGGCACCAGCTTCAAGGGCGATCTGGTCAAGGCCATGACTCCTGAGAACGTCACCAACAGCCAGCTGGCCAACTACTATGTGGTCTTTGGCGATGTGACCAACGGCAGACTGTACTACGCCTATGACACCATTGCCTCCGCGAAGGAAGTCACCAACAAGCTGAGCTTCTTCTTCAGCGCCGGCAGAAACGATCTGGCCCTGTCCGACGTCTACTTTGTACCGGCAGCTGGTGCGCAGACCGCAAAGGTCACCTACACCATCTATGGCGGCAAGAGCAAGGTCGAAAGCGGCCCCTGTCCTTCAACATTGTTCAGCAGACGAAGTCCAACTACTTCAATGACGTTACCGAGAGCAACACCGGCAAGTGGTCCGCAAACGCGATCGACTTCATGTCCTACAACTCTGGTCAACGGCACTGCCAACAAGAGTTTCAGCCCGAGCCAGACCATGACCCGCGGTATGCTCGTTACGATCCTGTACCGTATCGAGGGCAAGCCGTCCGTCAACGTCTCCAACCCGTTCAAGGATGTGGACAAGAACAGCTATTACTACGACGCCGTTCTGTGGGCTTATAAGAATGACATCGTCACCGGCACCTCCAA
>VOFG01004551.1_pt1 | contig 47895 bp, 83 predicted proteins | sample 5384171 | NCBI WGS metagenome assembly VOFG01 (sample SAMN12384726, study PRJNA508395) | human gut metagenome | isolation source: healthy gut F | host: Homo sapiens
CAGGGCTTCTACCAGAAAACATTTCTTGACCTGCCTGATTCTGGTCATCGCTGCCGTCATCCTGATGGGCTTTGCGCTCTCATGGCTGCTTCTCGTCGATCTCGGCACCGATCCGTGTACCTTGTTAAACCAGACCATCTCCACCCGCCTCGGCATCAGCATCGGAAACTGGCAGGCGCTCTTCAATACCGTCCTGCTCATCTTCGTTATCATTTTCGGCGGCAGAAACTTAGGCTTCGGAACCTCGCAAACATGTTTCTCGTGGGATATTCCATCGACTTTTCTCCTGGATCTGGGCGAAAGTCCTTCCGGCAGACCTCTTCACCTCGATGGGTGTGCGAATCGCCGTGCTGATCCCGGCGCTGGTCCTGTTTATCCTTGCCGCATCCTTCTATATGGATGTTGATATGGGAACTGCACCATACGATGCAGTATCCTTCATTATCTCCACCCACCTGCCGAACGTTTCGTTCCGTGTGATCCGCATCGTCTACGACTTCGTTGTCACCGCGATCGCCGTTCTGCTCGGCGGAAAACTCGGCATTGTCACCGTGCTGATGGTTATTACCCTCGGTCCGGTCATTGAATGGCTGGGAAATATCATGAAACAGCATCTGAATATTTTTGATGACTGAAATCATTGCTTTTCCGCGCTTTCTATACTACAATAGAACTACCAGATGATCTTTTTTTCTAAAAAGAAAAGCCTGCCTCCGGGACTCACATCTCTGTGGCAGGCTTTTTCTTCCCTAAAATAGCCGAAAAAAAGACTCAAAAAGCAGAAAATCATTTATATTAAGGAGGTTTTTCCTATGAGCAACAACACCAAACCCTGTTTACGAAAAACTGATGAAATGCTACGAGAGCTTCCCGCTCCCAGATCGATTTCCAGCCGGAAGTCGCACTGATTCTCGGTTCCGGCCTCGGTGATTTTGCGAATGATATCCGCGTTACCGCAACCCTCGATTACCACGATATCGAAGGCTTCCCGGTTTCCACTGTTCCGGGCCACGCGGGCCGTTTTATCTTCGGCTACGTCGGCGATGTGCCGGTTGTCTGCATGCAGGGCCGCGTTCATTATTATGAAGGCTATCCGATGACCGACGTCGTTCTCCCGACCCGCCTCATGAAGCTGATGGGCGCAAAAGCACTGTTCTTAACCAACGCCGCCGGCGGCATCAAACAGGGTACAAAAACCAGGCTCTCTGATGCTGTTAAACGGCCAGATCGCCTGCTTCGTTCCATCTCCGCTTATCGGACCGAACATCGACGAGCTCGGCACCCGTTTCCCGGATATGAGCCAGATCTACGACCTTGAATTCCAGAAAATCGCACGGAAAGCCGCAGCCAGCCTTGATATCGACCTGATGGAAGGCGTTTATCTGCAGCTCACCGGCCCGCAGTACGAGTCCCCGCAGGAAATCGCCATGTGCCGCACCCTCGGCGCAGACGCGGTCGGCATGAGCACCGCCTGCGAAGCCATCGCTGCACGCCATATGGGCATGCGCGTCATCGGTATTTCCTGCATTACCAATCTTGCCGCCGGCATCTCCCCGCAGCCTCTGTGCCATGCGGAAGTTCAGGGAGGCAGCTGACATGGTTGCACCGCAGTTCAAAAACTCGTTGCCGCAACGATTCAGGGCATCGCAAAGACACTGTAAACAGCACGTAAAATAAAGGAGAGATCTTTTTGAATACACGTTTTTACAACGCCAAAATTCTCGTACTCGACGCTGAAAACCATTTTTCCATCGCCGAAGACGAACTTCATGTCACCGGCGACACCATCACCTATATCGGACCTGGTAGAAAAGCAGATCCAGATGCCGCAGAGACCCCTGTCTTCGACCGCGAAATTGACGCCCGCGGCAATCTCCTGATCCCGGGCTTTAAAAACGCACACACGCACACCCCGATGACCTTCCTCCGCTCCTACGCGGACGATCTCCCGCTCCACGAATGGCTCGAGCGCCAGGTCTTCCCGAACGAGGCAAAGCTCGCCGGGGACGACGTTTACTGGCTCAATATCCTCGGCATCATGGAATATCTGACGAGCGGCATCACCTCCAATTTCGACATGTACATCCAGCAGAAAACAGCATCGCTGCCACGGTCGACACCGGATTCCGCACCGTTCTTACCAGCGGTCTCAACAACTTCGTCGACAGCCCGGAAATTCTCGAAGAGATGTATAACTATGTCAACGGACTCTCCGACCGCACCTCGTATCTGCTCGGTTTCCACGCCGAATATACGACCGGCGGCCCGCTTCTTGAAGCCGTTGCCAAACTCGCCGAAAAATACCATTCCCCTGTCTGGACACACAACGCCGAAACAAAAAGCGAAGTCGAGGGCTGTAAAGAGCGCTGGGGACTCACCCCGACACAGCTGATGGAACGCTTAGGCATGTTCCAGTACGGAGGCGGCGGCTACCACTGCATCTGGATGGAGGACCGCGATTTTGAGATCTTCCGTGACCGGAAACTGACGGCCGTTACCAATCCCTCCTCAAACCTGAAGCTCGCCTCCGGCATCTGCCCGCTGAAGCGTTTTTACGATAACGGCATCAACCTCGCCATCGGCACCGACGGGCCGGCCAGTAACAACTGCCTCGATATGTTCCGCGAAATGTTCCTGACCACCGGCCTTTCCAAAGTCCGCGAGATGGATGCCGCAGGAATCCCGGCCGACGCCATTCTCTACATGGCAACCGCAGGCGGCGCGCACGCCATGCAGCTTACTGACTGCGACCGTCTCGCTGCCGGCAAAAAGGCCGATCTCGTCATGATTGACCTCCATCAGCCGAACATGCAGCCGGAGAATAATCTGATCAAAAACCTCGTTTACAGCGGCAGCAAACAGAACGTAAAAAGCTTACCATGGTAAACGGTCAAATCCTCTACGAAAACGGCGAATTCCATATCGGCTTTGACCCGGAAGAAATTTATGCAAGATCCAACGCCATTATCCGAAGAATTTCCGGCTCGCATGCAGATAATTAGTGGATTTCACGCAGTTTTTCCTTTGCTTGACATACTTTTTTCTTTTATATTATAATGTAGCCATACACGCAAAAAACGCTGTACCTCTTGAAAGGAGAATACTATTATGAAAAAGAAAGTAGTTAGCTTACTGCTTGCAGCCGCCATGACAACTGCTTTGCACTCGCAGGATGCGGTTCCTCAACGGCTCCTCTTCCTCCGACGCATCCACAGGCGCCGATTCCACCAGCGCAACTTCCGCTTCTGCTTCCACAGACGGAAAAAAAAGACGCCGCAGGTGAGAAAATTGCCATGATCACAGACTCCGGAGATATCACCGACGAATCCTTCAACCAGATCACCTGGGAAACTGTATGCGCCTACGGCGATGCAAACGGCGTAGAGTACGAGTACTACAAACCGGCAGAGGATACCGATGAAGAGCGTATCAACTCCATCGATCTTGCTGTTTCCGAGGGTGCTACCGTTGTTGTAATGCCAGGTTACCTGTTCGGACCTGCCATCGCTGAAGAGCAGGACACCTATCCGGATGTAACCTTCATCGCAGTCGATGTTACCGAAGGTGATATTGTAAAAAACGGCAAAGCTGTTGATCTCGGAAAGAACGTGTACATCTGCTCCTTCGAAGAAGAGCAGGCCGGCTACCTGGCTGGATACGCTGCAGTAAAAGACGGCTACACAAGCCTTGGTTTCCTTGGCGGTATCGCTGTTCCGGCCGTTATCCGTTTCGGTTACGGTTATGTACAGGGTATCAACGCTGCTGCTGAAGAAGACGGCGTAGATGTAAACGTAAAAAATATTACTATGGCGGCCAGTTCTACGGCGATGACTCCATCACCGCCCGTATGGAGGGCTGGTATGCAGACGGAACACAGGTTGTATTCGCCTGCGGCGGCGGTATCTGGACATCTGCTCTGGATGCAGCTGAGACACACGACGGAAAAGTTATTGGTGTAGACGTTGACCAGCGTTCCAAAATCGGCGAGCGCTGCCTGACTTCCGCTATGAAAGGTCTTCCAAGCGCCATCAACAACGCTCTGGATTCCTACTTCAGCGGAAACTTCTCTGAACTTGGCGGAACTGCTCAGCAGCTTGGACTGAAAGACGGAGATTACATCGGCCTTCCTACCGATTCCGAATCCTGGGGATTCACAACCTTCACACAGGATCAGTATGAAACTGTACTGGCTGGTATCCGCGATGGTTCCATCGAAATCTCCAGCGATACAGAAAATCAGCCGGAAGTAGGTTCTCACGTAACCGTTGATTACATCAGCTAATGTGCATACTGTTTCTGTAACAATATGCCTTTTTGGGGAAGAGAATATTATTTCTCTTCCCCTTTTTTTCTGTCACACAAAATGCTATACTAGACATAATGAAAGCCCGCAGTTCTGCCCTGTTTTCCATGCCTTCGGCAGTCCTGCAAAACCACGCTTGAAAGGGAATATGTATATGGAAAATGAGTACATTATTGAGATGTTGAACATCACCAAAGAATTCCCGGGTATCAAGGCGAACGACAACATTACGTTACAGCTCAAAAAGGAGAAATCCATGCTCTGCTTGGAGAAAACGGTGCAGGAAAATCAACCCCTGATGAGTATTCTTTTTGGTCTGTATCAGCCTACCTCCGAATCATCAAGAAGAATGGGCAGGAAGTCCATATCAACACGCCGAACGACGCCAATGATCTCAACATCGGTATGGTGCACCAGCACTTTAAGCTGGTCGAATGTTTCTCGGTTCTCGACAACATCATCCTCGGCGTAGAGCCGACCAAAGGCCTTTTCCTCGAGAAAAAGAATGCCCGTGCAAAAGTCATGGAACTGAGCGAGAAATACGGTCTGATGGTCGATCCGGACGCTCTGATCTCGGATATCACCGTCGGCATGCAGCAGCGTACCGAAATTCTGAAAATGCTCTACCGTGACAACGAAGTCCTGATTTTTGACGAGCCGACTGCCGTTCTGACGCCGCAGGAAATCGACGAGCTGATGAAAATCATGAAGAACCTCGCAAAAGAAGGAAAATCCATCCTCTTCATCACCCATAAACTCAACGAGATCATGGAAGTTGCCGACCGCTGTACGATTCTCCGCAAAGGAAAATACATCGGAACCGTCAACATCAGCGAAACTTCCAAAGAAGAGCTCTCCCGCATGATGGTCGGAAGAAACGTCAGCTTCTCCGTCAACAAAAGCCGTCAAAACCGGGCGACACCGTTCTAAAAGTAGAGCACATGACCGTACCGAGCAAGGTGCACGGAAACAACGCCGTCAAAGATGTTTCCTTTAATGTAAGAAAAGGCGAGATTGTCTGCATCGCAGGTATCGATGGAAACGGCCAGTCCGAGTTCGTTCAGGGCCTCACGGGACTGGAAAAAGTATCCGGCGGTAAAATTCTGTTCAACGGACAGGACATCACGAAAGCTTCCATCCGCGACCGCTCCAAGATGGGCATGAGCCACATCCCGGAGGACCGCCATAAACATGGCCTCGTACTGGATTACTCCATTGAGCAGAACATGGTGCTGCAGCGTTACTGGCAGCCGGAATTTGAATCCTTCGGCTTTATCAAATCAAAAGCCGTGCGCGAATATGCCGAGCGCCTGATCGAGCAGTACGATGTCCGCAGCGGCCAGGGTCCAGTGTGACCATCACCCGCAGCATGTCCGGCGGAAACCAGCAGAAAGCGATCATCGCGCGTGAGATCGACAAAGATCCTGATCTTCTCGTTGCGGTACAACCTACCCGTGGTCTTGATGTCGGAGCTATCGAATACCTTCACAGCCAGCTCGTTGCACAGCGCGACAAGGGAAAAGCCGTTCTTCTGGTTTCTCTGGAACTGGATGAGGTTATGGATGTTTCCGACCGTATTCTTGTTATGTACGAAGGAGAGCTGGTCGGCCAGCTGGATCCGAAAACCGTTTCTGTCGAAGAACTCGGTCTCTACATGGCAGGTGCAAAAACGGGATCCGGTTCCCGAAGAAGTATAAAGAGAGGTAAGAAAAGCATGAACGAAAAAACGAAAAACGCTCTTCTGTCCATTGTCGCTTCTCTTGTATGTATTGTGATCGGTCTTCTTGTGGGATTTATCATTTTATACTGCATCAACGCGGAGAACGCAGTGGATGGATTTACACGAATCATCAAAGGCGGCTTTTACTTAAAGCCGAAGGGAATCGGAAGTGAAATCGCTCAGTCCGCTCCCCTGATTATGACCGGACTTTCGGTTGCATTTGCTTTTAAAACAGGTCTGTTCAACATCGGTGCTGCCGGACAGTACACCGTCGGTGTCTTCGGCGCCCTGTATTTTGCCATCATCCTCCACATGCCGTGGTATGTATGCCTTCTGGCTGCTATGGTCTGCGGAGCCATCTGGGGGAGCAGTTCCTGGTATCTTCAAAGCATACTTCAACGTAAATGAAGTTATTACTTCCATCATGTTCAACTGGATTGGTCTTTATCTTGTCAATGAGCTGATGTACAACACCATCCCGGGCATGTATGATCAGAAGACCACACGTACTTACAAATTAAGCTCCGCTTCTCCGAAATCCCTGATTCCGGACTGCGGCATGAACTCCATTTTCCGTACCAGTTCCACAACGATTGCGATTTTCATTGCGATTGCCATTGCGGTCATCATCTACATCGTTCTGAACAAAACAACCTTCGGCTATGAGCTGAAAGCCTGCGGGTTCAATAAGGATGCTGCCAAATACGCCGGCATCAACGAGAAGAGAAACGTTGTTCTCTCCATGACCATCGCAGGTGCGCTTGCCGGAATCGGTGCAGGCCTCTACTTCCTCTCCGGTGCATCCGAGTGGAACCCGCAGGTATCGACAGCACTCCCGGCCATCGGATTTAATGGTATCCCGGTTGCGCTTCTTGCACTTAGCAACCCGATCGGCGTTATCTTCGCTGCTCTCTTCGTTGCTCATATTTCGGTCGGCGGTGCTTACCTGCCTACGAAATATTATCAGCCGGAGATCGCGGACCTGATCGTTGCCGTTATCATTTACCTTTGCGCATTCGTTACCCTGTTCAAGGGCATCGTTGCAAACCTGTTCAAGAGCAAAAAAGAGCAGAAAGCAAATGCCAATGCAGACAACGGAAAGGAGGAGAAGAAATAATGTTCCTTTTAATTAAATTTACCTTACTGTACGCCGTTGTTCTGATGCTCGTTGCGATGGGCGGTATGTTCTCCGAGCGAAGCGGTGTCATCAACATCGCGCTGGAAGGAATCATGGCGATCGGCGGCCTTGCCGGTGTCTTCGTCCTGGTTCTGTTCCCGGATCTCCCGGCTCCTGCACTTGTGGCACTTTCCATTCTGGCGAGCGCCGTATCCGGTATGATCTACTCTCTGCTGCTTGGCTTCTCCGCCATCACACTGAAAGCAGACCAGACGATCGGCGGAACCGCGCTGAACATGCTGGCTACTGCCATTGCCATCGTCCTGGTAAAAGCATTCAACAACGGCTCGGATGCCGGAAACGGTGCAGCTTCCGCAAAGCTGAACTACACCAACGCCGCTTTCATTTACAAGATCGGACCATTTACCGTGAACATCTTCCTGTTCATCGGCATCATCCTTCTGATCTGCAGCTACGTGTTCCTCTTCAAAACGAAATGGGGACTGCGCCTGCGTGCCTGCGGTGAGCATCCACAGGCAGCCGACTCTGTTGGTATCAACGTATACCAGTGGAGATACACCGGTGTTATCATCTCCGGTGCACTCGGCGGTATCGGCGGATTTGCCTACATCGTTCCGTCCGTTACCACCTGGAACTTCGAAGTCGGCGTAGCCGGTGCCGGATTCCTTGCCCTCGCTGTTATGATCTTCGGTCAGTGGAAACCGTTCCACATTGCCGGAGCAGCCGTATTCTTTGCGGTATTCCGTTCCCTGGCAAACATTGCGGACTCCACCGTCCTCTCCCATCTGGGACTGTCCAAGAACATTTATAACATGATGCCGTTTATCGCATCCATGATTATTCTCGCCTTCACATCCAAGAATTCCCAGGCTCCGAAAGCCGAAGGTATTCCGTACGATAAGGGCGCAAGATAATATGTAACTATTCAGAGCCATGTGAAATGGAAGAAAAAATTGCGAATCATGCTTGCATGAATGAGCGGTTTTTTCTGGAATTTCATATGGCGAGCAGCCACATCGAGATGTAGCGCAGCGGAATCGAGATGGGGCTCTGAATAGTTACAATTTTTAAAGGCAGAGCCGTTAAATCCGAACTGTGTTTTTTCGGCTCTGCCTTTTCTCTATCATTCTGATTTATTTTTCATCAAAGAAAGGAAAAAATTATGCTGAACACCAAATTATTTGACCACACCATCTTAAAAGCAGACGCAACCGAAGCACAGGTTGCAAAGATCTGCGATGAGGCACTTGCACATAATTTTGCTTCTGTCTGCGTCAACCAGTACTACACCAAATTCGTTGCTGAAAAGCTCAAAGGATCTGACGTCAAAGTCTGCACCGTTGTCGGCTTCCCTCTGGGCATGTCCGATACCCGTGTAAAAGCGTTTGAGACCCGTGCAGCCATCGAAGACGGTGCACAGGAGGTTGATATGGTCATCAACGTCGGAGCCCTCAAAGACGGCAAATACGACTTCGTACGCTCCGATATCCAGACCTTAAAAAGAAGTATGCGGCAAGGACATCGTTCTGAAAGTCATCATCGAGACCTGCCTTTTTAACCGATGAAGAGAAAGTAAAAGCGTGCGAGCTCGCAAAAGAAGCCGGCGCTGACTTCGTAAAAACCTCCACCGGATTTTCCACCGGCGGTGCAAAAGCGGCTGATGTTGCCCTGATGAGAAAGACCGTAGGCCCGGATATGGGCGTAAAAGCTTCCGGCGGAATCCACAACGCAGACGAGGCACAGGCTATGGTAGATGCCGGCGCAAGCCGTCTCGGAACAAGCGCAACACTGGCTATCATCGGATAAAAAGGAGTTTCTTATGGATACGATACTGATAGGAATTGCCGGAGGAACCGGCAGTGGAAAACGACACTGGCAGATAAGCTGGTAGAAAGTTTTTGGACGCGATGAAGTGAGCATTCTGCGCCATGACAACTATTACAAACGCCATGACGATATTCCTTTTGAGGAGCGTGCCAAATTAAATTACGATCATCCCGATGCCTTTGATACCGACCTGTTATGCCAGCACATTCTCGAGCTGAAAGCCGGAAAATCCATCGAGATGCCGGTTTACGATTATGCCATGCAGAACCGCTCGGATAAAACGATTCTGGTCCATCCTGCCCCGGTTATCGTGCTCGAGGGCATTCTCCTCTTCGTTGAGAAGGATCTCTGCGATCTGATGGACATCAAAGTCTTTGTCGATACCGATGCGGACGTGCGGATTCTCCGCCGGATCCTGCGCGATGTAATAAGAGCGCGGCCGTTCCCTGACAGTGTTGTGACGCAGTACCTGACGACCGTAAAACCGATGCACGAGCAGTTCGTAGAGCCGAGCAAGCGCCGTGCCGACGTGATTATCCCGGAGGGCGGACAGAACACCGTTGCTCTTGAAATGCTGATCGAGCGGGTGCGTAAGCATCTGAATCTGGTGCAGAACCAGTAAACATCCGTTTATCGCTATAAAATCTGCAAAAAAAAGAACGAGGACTGAATTTTCTTTTTCCGTCCTCGCTCTTTTTATTTTTCCCTTACAGATGTTCCAGCATTCCCTGCAGCCAGATCTGGCCTTTGAAACGTCTTCCCACTTCCGGTACTCCAAATAAATCCTTTTCGTTGATACAGATGTCTATCGGCACATCGTTGCAGACGAGGCCGAGCTCATACACCCGCTCGCCCGTTACCGCGTTCTTCGTTGTATTCATCTCCGTAATTTCACCCATCACGCTGTACTGGTCACATTCGAGACCGCTCGGCATGAAAAAGCTATCTACAATAGAAAAGACATCTTCCTTCGTCAGACGCTGGGAAATCATGGCATATGTGTCAATATCATCCATGGTGAGACTTTCCATCGCATCCTCATCCCCGTTTCTGGCAGCCGAGATCAGTGAATTCTTTCTGCTGCGTGCTGCGGCGCTCCTTCTCGACCTGTTCCGGGTCTTTCTGGATCGGAAGCAGAATTGTTCCTTCCGCTGCAAGGCCGGAGACAGAAAGCGGGAGCGGAAGCGGCTGCAGCGCATTTTTCTGTTTCATCTCAAGATATTCCGCTGCATGCGTCAGATAAAAGATCATCGTGATGCCAAGCCGCATATCGTCGCAGGCGCCTGCAAACGATTCCTTATCGACGTGGCGCTCCACCGATACCTCCTCGTAGGAGCTGATCTGCCCGCCCTCGAAATAGGGATAATAATATTCCATCTGGAAACGGTTGTTCTCATCAATTTCCCCACAGACCGTGATACCACAGTCATATGCATATTCTTTTCGAAAATTCAGCAAAAAGGTGGTGTTCTTCTGTTTCCACAATCTTTTTACGGTCGTAGTTTTCTACTACATCACGAAGAATCTCCTGGAGTTCCTTCGTCGTCTTGATCTTTGAAAATCCAATGGTTTTCAGGTAAGCGTGCATAAGAACACCTCCTCTCATTCCTTTGTATTTTTATGCGATTAGTGTTTCGGAACCAGTTTCTCTTTTCCGCCCATGTACATACGAAGAACTTCCGGAATGCTTTACGGTTCCGTCTGCATTCAGGTTGTTCTCCAGGAATGCGATCAGCATACGCGGCGGAGCAACTACGGTGTTGTTCAGGGTATGTGCCAGGTATTTCTTTCCGTCCTCGCCGTTGACACGGATTTTCAGACGTCTTGCCTGAGCGTCACCTAAGTTAGAGCAGCTTCCAACCTCAAAATATTTCTTCTGACGCGGAGACCATGCCTCTACATCAACAGATTTTACTTTCAGATCAGCCAGGTCTCCGGAGCAGCACTCGAGCGTGCGGACCGGAATATCCATGCTGCGGAACAGGTCCACGGTGTTCTTCCAGAGCTTATCATACCACTTCTTGGAGTCTTCCGGTTTGCAGACGACGATCATCTCCTGTTTCTCGAACTGGTGGATACGATATACACCGCGCTCCTCGATGCCGTGTGCGCCTTTCTCCTTACGGAAGCACGGAGAATAGCTGGTCAGAGTCAGCGGCAGTTCCTCCTCCGGGATGATCTGGTCGATGAATTTACCGATCATGGAGTGCTCGCTGGTTCCGATCAGGTACAGATCCTCGCCCTCGATTTTGTACATCATGGACTCCATCTCAGCGAAGCTCATAACACCGTTTACGACGTTGCCGTGGATCATGAAAGGCGGTACGCAGTAGGTAAATCCGCGGTCGATCATGAAATCTCTTGCATAAGAAAGGATGGCAGAGTGGAGGCGTGCAATGTCGCCCATCAGATAATAGAATCCGTTTCCTGCAACTTCTCTTGCTGCGTCCAGATCGATTCCGTCGAAGGACTCCATAATGTCGGTGTGATACGGGATTTCAAAATCCGGACAACCGGCTCGCCGAAGCGCTCTGCTTCTACGTTTTCGCTGTCATCTTTTCCGATCGGCACAGACGGATCGATGATGTTTGGGATCACCATCATGATCTTCTTGATTTCTTCTTCTACTTCTTTTTCTCTTGCAGAAAGAGCCTCGATGCGGGAACCGTCAACAGCTACCTGTTTCTTTACTTCCTCAGCCTCTTCTCTCTTGCCCTGGCCCATCAGTGCGCCGATCTGTTTGGAGATTTTGTTTCTTTTTGCACGAAGTGCTTCTACTTCCTGTTTGATGTCACGGTTTTCTTTATCCAGCTCGATGACTTTATCAACCAGCTCCAGTTTCTGATCCTGGAATTTATTTCGGATATTCTGTTTTACAACTTCCGGGTTTTCTCTTAAAAACTTAATGTCTAACATAATTTCCTCCTAGTAGATCTTATCCCCTCATTTTGGCGGGATTCTTTTTTGTTCTTTCCAGCCCGGAACCACTGCCGTTTTTCCAGCATTTATGCGGGTTTGGCGCGTTCCAGTACCATCATATAACAGTATATGCATTTTTTTTCAAGCGTTCTTTCATGCTGTTTTTCTGCGGTCCGCTTTTACATCAGATCGATCGAATTCATCGTAATTGCCTGGCGCAGCGCGTCGATTTCCTCGGCGCTCAGCATGATATAGGACTCGCCTTTTACGATCTCTTTCAGATATAAAAAACAGTTGTCACGGCTGTGGATTGCATTCAGGATAAAACCTGTGTTTTCTTTGTCGAGCATTGCCAGCGCAAAACTCATCTTTCCGCCCACATCGTCAAACGCATCATATTTTACGATTCCGTATTTGTTCAGCGTCATGCCCTGGATCTTTTTCAGATCCGCAAGATTTTTTTTCGTCAGCTCATTCTGCTTGTTCAGTTTGTCAATTTCCTTGAACCGCTGATGAAACAGCTTTTCGAGTGACTGGGCGTCTTTTCCCTTCATAAAGCTTCTGTACTTCTGGTTCAGTCTGCTCAGACGCAGCGACATGCTGACCGTCATAATCATCATCACGATAATCAGTACAATCAGAAGAAGTACAACAACGCCAAGGTCAATTCCTACCTTACTAAATAAATCGCTCATTATTCTACCTCTTACTGTATTGATTCAAACAGATCCATGATTCTCTCGAGCTCTTCCTGGGAATAATACTCGATCTCGATCTTTCCTTTGTGCTTTGCCCCGCGGTGAATGGAAACCTTCGTACCAATGATGCTCTTAATTTTCTCTTCCAGACCTTCGTAGATGGCTTCCTCTTCCAGATTGACTTTCTTTTCTTTCTTCACCTTCGATTCAGGATCTCTTTGACCAGGCGCTCCGTTTCACGGACGCTGAGCTTTTCATCGAAGATTTTCATGGCCGTATTGTACTGGAGTTCTTTATTCTCCAGCGCCAGCAGCGTACGCACATGACCGGTTGTCAGCATTTCATCGACAACCATCTGCTGTACCCTGTCGTCCAGTTTCAGGAGACGCATCGAGTTTGTAACCGCCGTTCTGCTCTTGGAAACGCGCTCTGCGATTTCATCCTGGCGGAGATGGAACTCTTCCATCAGGCGTTTATATGCATGTGCCTCCTCAATCGGGTTCAGGGATTCTCTCTGAATATTTTCAATCAGGGAAATCTCGACAACTTCCTGCTCGGTAAAATCTTTGATGATGACCGGTACTTCTTTGATTCCGGCAAGCTTTGCAGCCCTCCATCTCCGTTCCCCTGCGATGATCTCATAATAATCATCTTTTTTCTGCACCAGAATCGGCTGCAGAACTCCGAACTGTTTGATGGATTCCGAAAGTTCGATCAGGCCGTCCTCGTCAAAGGATTTTCGCGGCTGTTCGCGGTTCGGTTCAATTTCGGAGATTTTCAGTTTCATCTCGACTGGTTTTTCGACAACTTTTTCAACAACCTTCTCGACTGCTTTGACCTCCGGTTTTGCCGGTTTTTTCTTTTGCTTCTGCTTTGGCCGAATGTCCCGGTGAAATCAGGGAATCCAGGCCCTTGCCTAAGCCTCCTCTTCTCGCTGCCATTACTCTTCATCCCCCCTGTGAATCACTTCGTCTGCCAGGAGACGGTAGCTCTCTGCACCGGTCGAACGGCTGTCGTACAGGTTGATCGGCATTCCGTGGCTCGGCGCCTCCGCAAGGCGGACATTTCTCGGAATAATGGTTTTGTAGATATTCTGATCCAGGCTGTCTTTACGTTTTCTACTACCTGCAGAGAAAGATTCGTTCTCGCATCGTACATGGTAAAGACAACGCCTTCCATCTCCAGTTCCGGATTCAGACGCTCCTGCACCAGCTCAATCGTGTGCATAAGCTGGGATAAGCCCTCCAGTGCGTAATATTCACACTGAATCGGCACCAGAACGGTGTCCGCGGTGGTCATCGCGTTGATTGTCAGCATATTTAAGGATGGCGGACAGTCAATAATAATGAAGTCGTACTGATCGCGGACCTGATCAATTGCGTTTTTCAGGATGAATTCTTTGTCTTCCACCCCGATCAGCTCGATCTCCGCTCCGGCCAGATTGACATTGGAAGGGATAAAGGGAAAGATTGTCAAAATTCAGAGGAATGATGCAGTCCTCCAGTTTTGACTCTCCAAGAAGCAGCTCATAGATGGTATTTTTCCACTTCATTTTTCTCTACTCCCATTCCGCTGGTGGTATTTCCCTGCGGGTCCATATCAATGGTCAGAACTTTTTGTCCCATTTCTCCTAAACAGGAAGAAAGGTTAATTGCGGTGGTAGATTTACCTACGCCGCCTTTCTGGTTTGCAATTGCAATTGTTCTTCCCAAAATATGTATTGCCTCCTTTCATCTTTTTTGTTTTCCATTTGCAGTTTTTCCTTTTTACAGGAAATGACCTGCCGGCACTTCTTTCAAAAAAAATGATTCATGCGGCAGGTGTTTTGGCATATATATAGGAAAAATCTCCTTTTCTATGCCAGTCTATCTGAGGAATTCTTCAGATTCTATCTCAAAATTGCCCCAATTTGGGACAAAGATATTTTATCATACTACGCCGGATTTTTACTACTGGAAATGTTTCACGTGAAACATTTTCTGCATTTTTGCATGATTAGACGGTGTGAAACATAAGAAAATTGAGATTTTTTGGCGATGTTTCACGTGAAACATTTTGAAAAGCACTGTTTTACAATAATTTTTCTCGGTTTTACGCTGTTTAAAGGTTTTTGGAATTTTTTCAGCGATGATTTTGTATTTTTGATGGTTTCCAAGTAATTCTGCGATGTCAGAACATTTTTTCTGTTTCACACAGTTTTTATAAAATGTTTCACGTGAAACATTTTAATTTTTGACGTTTTTGAGGTACAAATATACTGGAAACATTATTTTAATCGTGTGATGCTCTTTTTCAAGGAAATCTCAGGTGATTAGAAAGAAAAAAATCAACTTATCAGGATTATTGATACATAGATCAGGAATCAAAACTGTTTATGGTTGTTCGGTGATCGTAAATGTCTCTTTGTATATAAAATGTATTTTTATTCACCAGGCTCTGTTTTTTCATCGTTCTTCCTCGCTTTTTTTCAAATTTTCAGCATTTTTCTCTTTATTTTCATCAGTAAGAGACATAATCCGTGAGACATCCCTCTTTTTCATTTTTTCTCCAGTTTTTTTTCTCTTTCCGGGCGGTTTTTCTTTGATTTTTTATTTTACAGGCCAGGCTGCACATTTTCTGTTTTTATCGTTTTATTTGATTTCACTATAATTTTTCTGTTTTTATGGTTTTAATATTTTTTTCTCTCGCTGCCACGTCTTTTATCCTCTTTTCCATCTTTCTGGCTTACCTTTCTCTTTTTTTGTAAACAATCTCACTTTTTCTCTTTTATCAACATTTTTCATTCCTTTCTCCGTTTTTTTATCCTTCATCGCCATTTCACACCATTTTCTTGACTTTCACTGCCTCTCCTCCCGTTTTTTATTCTTTTCGCCCATGTCTATACTACATTTCCCCCCTTTTCAGTCGTTTTTGCCTTTTCTCAACTCATTTTTATCTTTTTTGCTTTTTCCGCCTCTTCCATCGTTTTACACCCTCTTTTTGCCATTTTTTAGATCGTCCTTCATTTTTTCGTTTCTACTTATGTCACTTTCCCCGTCTCATTTTTCACGTTTCACGTCTCTCAAAATGTTTCACGTGAAACATCGTTTTTACGATTTTCGGTCTTCGGCAATCAGTGAGAAGTGATTTACTTCCCGGCTTTCCGAAAATCACTTTCATTTTTCACCTCTCTTATTTTTAAAATAATCGTATTTTCTATTCTATTTTGATTTTCTCCATTTTTCTACATTTTTTTCCTGTATTTTCGTGTGTTTCACGCAGTTTTTCGTCTCTGTTTTCTCTCTTTTATTAAATTATTTAATTATATTTTTTATATTTTCGTATGAATTGAACTTTTACATTCGTTTTTTCGGATTTTCCAAATCATTTACTAAACGCATTTTGGGACCATTTTTCATGGATTTTTACCAATCTGGAAGGATTTTATCCCATAGTGCAGTTTTCATGCTTTTATATGTATTATTGCATCGTTTTTTCCTCTGTTTTTTGTAGTTATGTAAACCGTTTAAATATACCTTTCGTCATCAGTTGACATAACGTAGTTCATTCGGAATTGTCTGCGCTTTTCGTCAAATTGCGTCTTATTTTCGTCTCTTTTTCTCCTTTTTCCCTTAATTTTTTGCATTGTATCTTTCCCTTTTTTTCGCTTATAATAAGCTCAACACAACGTTTCGAACCGATTCCTCCCCTCCGGGAGACCCCTGAAAGGAGTTTTTATCATATGAAACACAGCAAAAACTGGTCACCTTGAGTGTCCTCACCACGATGTCCGGCGCAGCGATTTACTTTCTGAATAAAACGCTCGATACCGCCGCCGTACGGAAAAACCTGCTCGCATCGGCTGAAAAAGAGAGCTTTTCCTGGCAGTTCGGCGATATTTTTTACACAAAAAAGGCACCGGAACCCCGATGCTCTTACTTCATGACTTACATTGTGCCTCCAGCGGCCGCGAATGGCAGTATATTGAGGATGCTCTCGCCCAGGATCACACCGTCTACACACTCGATCTTCTCGGCTGCGGCCGTTCCGACAAGCCGGCGATCACGTACACGAACTTTTATACGTACAGCTCATCGTCACCTTCATCAAGCAGGTCATCGGATGTCCAACCGACGTAATTGCATCCGGTTTATCCGGTTCTTTCGTCGTAACCGCCTGCAATACAGCCCCGAAATGCTTTGGCCGAATCATGATGATCAACCCGACCGACCTTGCCAAGCTCAACAAAATCCCGGATAAACGCAGCCGCTTCCTGAAACGCATGATCGAGCTCCCGCTCGTCGGAACGCTGCTGTACCACACGCTCACCGGCCGATCCAACATCGAGCTTTTATTCACTGAGAGCTACTACCACAACCCGTTCCACCGCTCGCCGGAGGACGTAGACGCATTCTATGAGTCAGCCCACCTCCAGAGCAGCGCCGGAAAGTACCTTTTTGCAAGCCTTGCGGGCAATTACGTGAACCTCAACATCGGCCACGCCTTAAAGCACATTGACAACAGCATCTTCCTCATCGGCGGCGAGGAAGAGCCGGGCATCGCAGAAACCTTTGCACTGTACACAGCGCTCAACACCTCCATCGAAACCCAGATCCTGCCGAAAACAAAGCACATGCCACAGATGGAGGCCCCTGCAGGCCCTCTTAGACCAGATCCAGATCTTCTTCGCACCGGTACAGTAATACCCCCTTCTGCTCCCGGCCTCGAGCGAAAAATGAGACAAAAAAACGGAGAATTTACTGATTTTTTCATCTCAGTAAATCCTCCGTTTTCAATTTTAACCAGCCTTTAATGACTCTTTACTCCGCCGTATCCGAAGAACTGTCATCCTCCGTCTTTGCCGCAAGCAGTGTCTCGTAATTTTCCAGCATGGTCTTCACGTTATTTTTATTCACGAGTGACGGAACTCCGTCCTCATCTACCGTGTAATAGAAGCTCGAATCATACGGGCTGTAAGCGAATGTCAGGTCGCCGTCTGTCATATGGAAGACTGCGGTAAACTCGGCATCCTTGGCCTGCACGAGGCTTTCATCCTTCGTCTGCGCCTTCAGGCCAATGAGCGAAGAATAGAACGTGGTAAACGTTGATTTATCAATCGTTTCATCGCCGCAGATGTAACTGATTTCCTGTGTTTTGTGGAATCGCTGTCGTCATCCTTTTTCTCTTCCACATGGCGTACATACGTCTTCGTCTCGCCGTTATACGTAATATCAAGGCTCGTCAGATCCGATACATTTTCCATGCCGATATACATGTTCCAGAAATCAGATGCCTTCTTTCCGGTGAAGGTTTCAACATTCGAAGCCGTCATCAGATGAACTTCATTCGAGCCGTCCAGCTTCACGTAATAAGAACCGCCGTCCTCATTTGCATTGCCGACATACAATACCAGATCTTTCTCCACCGTAACGGTTGTCGTTTCGGAAGAAGAGCTCGTTGCAGTGCTGTCGCTTGATGAAGAATCTGCTGTGGAATCCGAAGAAGTATCTGCCGTTGTTGTATCGTCAGCCTCAACCTCCTGCTCTTCTGTGTAATGCACGCGGATCGTCGTCTTTGGCTGATCCAGTCCGTACTGGGAAAGATCCGATGCGTTGTACGTAACAAGATCTCCAAAGCTAAGAGATGCCACCGCACTTGTCATGGTGCCGATCGAATCCGCATCACCGCCATGTGCCGCTCCATCTGCGTCCACAACCTGCCATTCATCCGTCTGGAGTGCCGAATCAGCAGCGCTTACTTCTTTTGTCAGCGTATATCCGTTCTCACCCTCCACCTGCAGCTTCGTAATGTTTTCCGCCGTCACAGATGGCATGGATTCCGTTGTCGCCCGCTCCATCATATCGGACGGGAACATCGTTCCAAGTGATGTGCTTACCAGATAAACCTTACTCGTATCATCGTTCAGATAAATATAGTATCTGCTCGAGCTGTTCTTATCTCCGACATGAATCGTCGTTTTCTCGTCTCCCGCAGTCACTACAACCTCCTGAGACGGCGTCTCGAGCCCGAAATCGGCCATAGAATCGATTTCATCGCCTTCAATGACTCTTTCTGCTGTCATGCTGCTAAGAGAGCTTAAAACGCTCGTTATCTTGCCCTCATCCAATGGGAATCCATCCTCCTGGTCGTATGTCCAGATATCGGTATCATCGTCTCCTGCTGTTTTCGTAAAGGACACCGTCTCTCCATCGATCTGGAACGAAAGCGCTGTTACATCATCTTTTGAAAAATCAACCACTTTTTCGGCGTCTGCACCAGAATCGAACTGCCGCTGTCCGCATCGGCGGTGCTGTTTTTCTTCGTCAGCACCACCAGTACGGCAAGAAGCAGTACCAAAGGATCAGGCAGGCCGCCATCTTTCCTTTTTTCTTCATCACTGTTTTCTCCTCTTCATCCAGATCATCACGCCAATCACAACAAGTACCAGCGGAATTCCCGCAATGGTAATAATAGACCAGGTGTTAACTGCTCCCTGTGTAAATACCAGGTTTGTATAGCCTGTGCTCTTGCTTGGAATAACAACGGTCTGCTCCACATCACACATGGAGGTCAGTGCAGTCGCTGCCAGCTTCGAGTTCGCACCGCTGATTGCCTGGTCAATCTGGCTGCTCAGCATCGATGCACTCGAGAAATAAATGATCTGTGTCTCTTTATCATCTACAGTTTCTGTAATGGAAACGCCAAGGTCAAATGCGCCCGTCTCACTGTCCGCACTCTTCGACCAGGTGCTGTTCTCGGGTCATTTTCAATATAAGCGTCCTCGGTGGTCGTCAGAAGGCTCTTGATCGTAATGGTATCACGATAAGAATCGAGCTTCTGAATTGCCTGTGCAACCGGCATCAGAATGTAATTACTCTTTACTTCGGTTGTAATGTCATCACTCTGAATGTTCGGCAGCAGATAATACGGCATCTGCGGATAATAATGCTGGGAATCGGTCTCCACAACAATTCCGCTGGAGCGTTTCACGCCGTAGTTCTCCAGTATGGAATCCAGATTTGGCATATCCGTTCCGGTATAGCTGGTGAACATCAGAAGTTTTCCGCCGTTTTCCAGGTAGGTAATGACTTTATTTGCCTCATCCTCGGAGAAATCGGTGGTCGGGGACATGATCACAAGCTCCTCGGCATCCTCCGGGATATCGTCTGTCATCAGGGCAAGATCACTGATTTCCACATTGTTTTTATTAATGGCATCACTGAAGTTTGTAGAGATCACTCTCGGAAGCCTCGCCGTGGCCGGTTACCCAGTAAACCTTCGGGTTGTTTTCACTCGTCACATACGTGATGGCGCTGGTAATCTGACCCTCGCCGTCAAAGCCGGTCGTCTGTGTCTGATAGGTCTGATAGTTTGTGGAAGTCTCCCACATATCACTGTTGCTGACCACCTTGCTCTTATCGCCGCATACGACAATTACACTGTTTGCAGCTACCGTCTGATCGGTATACTGACTCGTAAATTTCGGATACAGATCCGGGTCTTTTGTCTCTACTTTGATATGGTCAGAAAGCTCATCGTAGTGCTCCAGCAGCTTCTCGATGGTGTCATCCTCACTGCCCTTCTGCACAATATAATACAGGGTAACGTCTTGATCGAGATCCTTTAATGCCGTTTTCGTCTCATCTGTAATGGAATACATTTTCTGGGTACTCAGGTCAATCTGCGTTTTGCTGGTCGGAATCTGCGCCACAATCAGGTTAATAACCACAATCACAGCCAGAACAATCACCGTCATAATCGAAGAATAAGAGCCCTGTTTCAGATGCTTTTTCTGCTCCTCGCCGGTAAACACTTCCTTCAGATGTTCTTTGGAGAACGTCTTTTCAGCTTTTCTTTAATATTAAAATTCATTTTATGCTGTTTCTTTTCTTTCTTTTCGCTGCTCATCGTCTCCACCTCCTAATTCCAGCGTTTCTTCTGCAGGGACTGCATTGCAAGGAAAGTGCAGATTGCAATGACGGACAGGTAGTAAACAACACCGCCAATGTCCAGAATACCGTTCACAAAGTTATCCATATGGCCTGCCATGTTGAATACACCGAGCAGATCCTGGATTTTGCCCTCGAGAAGGGTGGATTTTGTGAAGTAAGCTGCCGTCAGCGCGCCTTCGCCGATCACGGCAATCACACCTGTAATGATCGGGTTTTTAATCATACTGCCGATCCAGAGGCATACCAGTGCAATGATGATAAAGAAAGCAAAGAAAGAGCTTCCGGCTCCTTCCGGGAAGAAGTTTGCGATACCGCTCTCCACGTAGCACAGGAACAGGATCACAAAGCCGACAACGGCTGCGATGACCTGGCTCTCGGTGATGGAGGAAACGAACACACCGACCGAAATATAGGCTGCCCCCAGCAGGAAATAACCAAGGATCGAAGTGTAGGATACGGCGTAGGAAACCGTTCCGTGGGTTCCAAGAAGCAGCGGGTACAGGCACATGATCAGCACCGGAATCACATAAATGGTGAGAAGTGCCAGATATTTTCCAAGGATAATATCGGAAATTTTTACCGGTGCGGTAAGGAGCAGCTGATCCGTCTTATTTTTCTGCTCCTCCGACAGGACACGCATTGTCAGAACCGGTACTGCGATCAGCAGAATAAATGCTGAATTCTGCAGCGCGTATCCGATCTCCGGGTAACCCTGCTGCAGGTTGATGGCCGTAAAATACAGGCCGAACAGCGCCAGAGTAAACGCCATAAACAGATATCCGATCATGCTTGTCAGATAGCTTTTTAACTCTTTTTTATAAATCGCCGTCATTGTGCGTCTCCCTCCTCCTGTTTTGTTTCAGCGGCTGATTCCGCTGCATCTGTGCTTTTTTCTTCAGACGTTTCCCCGACAGCCGTTTTGTCTGCTTCTGGTTCACATTCTTTTTCACATTCTTTTTGTTTCAGCTGTTCTTTCTCTGCTTTTTTCAGCTTTCTTGCAGCCTTTCCGGAATCATCGGTCAGCTCCAGGAAGACGTCTTCCAGAGACATCGAGGAGGAAGTCAGCTCGAGGATCGGGCAGTTGGCCTTTGCCAGTGCATAGAACAGCTCCTCGCGGATATCCTTATCCTTTTCCGTGGTAATTTTACCTTAATCTGCTCCTCATTCGGCGTATTTTCATATTGGATCTCTTTTGCATCGAGCGCATTAAGCGCCGGAACCAGCTGCTTTCTCGTTCCGTGAACGGTACATGTAACCGTGTTTGATCCAAGCATCAGTTTACTTAAGTTTTCCGGGGTATCACTCGCAACGAGCTGTCCCTTTGCGATAATCATGACGTAATCGCAGACGGCGCTGACCTCGGAAAGGATATGGGAACTTAAGATAACGGTATGTTTTTTTACCCAGTGATTTGATCAGGTCGCGGATCTCAATGATCTGCTTGGGATCCAGGCCTACCGTCGGCTCATCGAGGATGATGATCGGCGGATAACCGAGCACTGCCTGTGCCAGTCCGACCCTCTGTCGGTATCCTTTCGACAGGTTCTTGATCAGACGGTTCTGCATATCGGTGATCTTCACCAGATTCATGACCTCAAGAATCTGTTTCTTTTCTCTGATCCTTTGGAATTTTCTTTAATTCCGCCACGAATTTCAGATATTCCAGAACGGTCATGTCCGTGTAGACCGGCGGCAGCTCCGGCAGATAGCCGATGCATTTCTTTGCCTCCTCCGGCTCCTCCAGGATATTGTGGCCGTTGATCAGCACTTCGCCCTCCGTAGATGCCAGATAGCCGGTGATGATGTTCATGGTCGTTGATTTTCCGGCACCGTTTGGGCCAAGGAAACCATAGATCTGGCCTTCTTCTACGGTAAAACTCAGGTTTTTGACAGCTACGTGGTCGCCATAGCGTTTCACCAGGTTTTTAACCTCTATCAATGTTCCTTCCTCCTTGTTTCTTAAAGCAGTCCCAGCCCGCCCTTGGGGGTGAAAGAGCCGGAGATGCTCTCATTTTCTAAAGACACTTTATCTTATTCTGAAAATGTGATAATTTGCTGGAAAATTTGTGAAAAAAACGGTGAAGCCATGGAGCAGTTTGTTTGTTTTTCGACGAAAAATCAATTTCTTTTACCATAAGAATCATGTATACTATAACGTATCCGCGGACGGACGCTTTTCCATTTTTGTTCCGCCGCGAAACATTACGCCGGACTTTTTCCCGTCCGGGACTGGAGATTTTAGGAGACTCTATGAATAAAAAGACTACTACTGGGCCAAGTATATGCTGATTTTCGGCTTTTTCTGCATCTCTTTTGGCACCTCGATTTTCCTGAAAACCGAACACGCCCCCGATGAGGCGATGCGGATGCTGATTCCGGAATACATCGTCTCACACCACACACTGCCGAACGGCATGGAAGAATCGGTGCGCCATCCGCTGTGGGGATTCTCCTATGCGCTGTATCCGTATCTGACCGCGATCATCAGCTCCGTGTTTATGGCCATTACATCGCTGTTTACGAAAAGTGCAGCGGCTCTTTTAACTGCCGCTCGCCTCACCAGCGTCCTTTCCGGCACCGGCACACTGATCGTTGTGTTTCTGATCGGCGAAGAGCTCTTTGAACGGCGCGAATCCGCACTGCTCGGCGGTATTTTCGTCGGTTTTCTGCCGCAGTTTGTGTTCCTCTCCTGCTATGTGAACAACGATTCTTTTGCTGTTTTCACGGTCGCACTGATCATCTACTTCTGGATCCGCGGCATGAAAAGCGCATTCTGCAAAAAGACTGCATCGGCCTTGGAGCAGGCTGCGGACTCTGCGCGCTGTCGTACTATAACGCCTACGCGTATCTGCTCTGCAGCATTCTTCTATTCTTCGCGCTGATGATACATTTCAGGAAACCGGCAAAGGAGATCTTCGCCAAAGCTCTTCTGGTCTTTTGCCATCGCCTTCCTGATCGGCGGCTGGTTCTTCATCCGCAATGCCGTCATCCACGACGGAGACCTGCTCGGCATGCGCACCACAAAGGAATCCGCATCGCTGTATGCCACTGAGGAGTACAAACCGAAAAACCGCCAGACACCGGCATCCGAAGGCTGGAGCTTTAAGCAGACGTATTTACAGACCCCGGAGGGACGCACCTCCAACTGGCTGTTCTCCACCGTCAGCAGCTTCATCGGCTCGTTCTCCTACATGACCGTCCATCTCCCGATGGTGCTTTATCTGCTGTACGGCGCCCTGATGGCATTCGGATTCCTAGTGTTTTTGTTCCTCGGCATGGTTCCGCACTGGTTCCGCAAAAGCCGCAGCTTCTCCTCTTTGTGATGCTGCTCCTCGCCTGCCTGATCACGCTGTTCATGGACATGTACAACACGTATTTCAGCGACTACCAGTCGCAGGGCCGCTACCTGATGCCGGCGCTTGTCCCGCTGATGGTCTGGATCGATGACGGCTACTCTTCTCTCACCGCGAAACTTCCCGCTGAGTGGAAACGCGCCTCCTGCCATCTGACACTCCTGCCTGGAACGATCTGGCTGGTACTGTTCCTCATCAGCTATATCGGATTTCTGATTCCGGGCTGCTGTGGATAACGAAAAACAGGTGCTATCTCTTTTTTCTCAGATAGCACCTGTTTCTTCGTTACAAGCTTTTAGTTTTTAGATATGTTTCATCCGGTCTTTCCTTTCACTTTCTTTGTTTCCTTTTAATTGCTAAAATAGCTATAACACCAATTGCCAGAATCCCAATTCCTAAAATAATTACCAACATCTTATTTTGATGTTTCACCGGCTGATCTGCAACATCAAGGACAATATTGGTTTCTCCTTGTGCATCGTCAGTTTCGATATAAGACGAATCAGCAACTGTGGAACAGTAAATCTCCAGTGTCTGGCTGATCGGAATATTTTGTTTTCATAATTCTACACCATAACTGGATATGACCTTTATTTTTGCTTTTTATACTTGATTTAATACAAAATGCCCTACAATTTATTTTTCTTTTCCTCAAATATACTAATATTCCAGCAAAAACTAAAATGCTTAATATTACTAACATAATCTCTTTTCTTAGACTCTCCTCTATCAATGTATAAACGCTAAAATGTGATGTTTCAAATATAAATTCTCCATTTTTATTTTTCACATCCATTTCTGTTAAGGATCCATCCGCTTCCACCCTGTAAATTTTGTTTTTCCAAGATAGGCAAAAAGCTTCATTTTTCTGGAATTGGAATATATACCTGCACATTTTGTTCTGGCTGTATTTCTTCTCCGCTTTCCATAAGTGAAATATTGTATGTGTAAGATGTTCGATCTTTAATCGCATTGTAAGCCGCTAAATTTGTTTTCTTTTTAGTTCCTCCAATTTTTCAGAATCAACTCCACTTTAAAACGCTCAACGATGTTTCATCTGAAAATCCATTTTTGCTCTCCACCCTGATCTGCTGCGATGCCGAAATCCTTTTTGATTTTGAATATAAACAGAACCCATCGCCCTGCGACCTTGATAAAATTCATATGCTGCAAAATTCATTTTCAACTTTTCCCATAACAAATATTGCATCTAAAGCTTTTCCTGCGGACCAGATAAAAATGAAATATTTTTTCGCCAATACTCACACCGAAATCTTTAGCTGTATCCTCAATGACCTCCATCAAATCAAATTCATTTAAATTTTTTATAATGGTTTCGCTAAATGAACCCAACGATTCTGTCGAAAAAATACTTTATCTGAAACACCTTTTACATAAATTTTGCGGAAGCTCGCTTCCATCTTCAATTAAAGTCACAAATGTTTTACTTTCCAGCAGTTTTTTAGTCAATGCTTTGCTAAATACTTCACTGTCCACATCAAAAATTTTTGATCGTCTTTGCCAGTTTGCCAATGCCAATCAGGAGATCCGCTGAATTTATAATATTGACCACTGCCGAATCCTGTGGATCATTGCTGATTTTTAATATACCCATCTTTTGGTATTTCTATCTTGACTGACGTCTTTTTGAAAATCCACTTTTCTGTCGATAACTTCCTATTGTTCCATCTTTCAAATCAGAAATCAATCCACTTGTGTTATCCCACAATGCACCTTTCATACTCGTATTACTGGAACTCATCTTTTTAATCAAAAATCACATCTTTTAAACGTCCATTTTCATCATACGTCTCTACACTTCCATATATGTAACTGCTGTTGTATACATCAAACGATACACTTGCTGTCCTATTATCTTTATTTATTTCATATGCATAATTGTCAATATATAAACCATTCATATTATAAATATTGGTAGCATATTCTTTTTCAATATATTGTACAGGCACAGCATTTACCGTATAGGAATGCTCATGGTCTTTATACACTGTAACTGGAATCTCACTCATATACCCCTGTATTTGTGTCTTGAAAAACACATGTGCCGTTCCCGTCTGAATTCCTTTCCATTCTGTATAACGTCGTTTATCTGCCACACCTGTTTTTTAGTTCAAGAACTGATGAATCATCTACCCAAAATGTAATTCCGAAACATCATCCATCAGTTCTCCATTGTTGAAAATTCCAGCACTTAACGTAATGATATTATCTTTACAAATACTCAGACTGGTATAATCTGAATAAACCGCTAATCCATCTTCTGGTGTGCTTTCCTCCTCATTCTTCTGCTGTTCCGTTTCCTCTGCTCCACCCTGATCGAGACTTAAAAATTTATATTTTACTGTATACTGCATATCCGCATCATATCCCTGATACTGCATAGATGCCTGAAAGTCCATAAGAATTTCATCAATCTTTCCTGTTGTTTTATCTATGGTTATTTTTGTTTCTACATCGCTGTATTTTAAATTTTCTACTCCCTCTACCATCTGAGCAGCGGCTACTCTATCTCATTCGCTTTCTCTGCCGGAATTGTAAAGGTAATCTCATTTCCAGAAATTTTACTCTTTTTCATCATATTCTGCGTTAATGAAGAGAACTGAAAATAATTTGATTCATCTCAACATCTACCGTTTTGCTTACTGGTTCCTTATATTCATAATGAGCCGTCCCATCTCGATACGTCATATTCCATATATATTTTGTCCAAGTACAGCCATACTGGCAGAGCCTTTCATTTGAACTGCAGAACTGTCATTCTCATCATAACCAGATACCTCTGTAACTGCATCCAATGTAACTTTCGTTTTTCGTTTTTTGCTTTTCCCTGGATAATTGTCATATCTGCATCCATATCCAGTTCTTCTTTCCAGTTTCCTGACACGACTGTTTTCTGCATTGCTTCCTGATACGCCAGAAAAGCATCTTTCCCTTTTCCATATACCGTAATCGGAAATACTTGAAACCCTATTATCAACGCGATCAAAATATTCCTCATTTTCTTTTCCATTTGTGCTCCTTTCAAAAAAAAAAAAAAAGGACCCCGTATAAAACATACAGAGTCCTTTTTTTCATCTGATTTTTCTTCTAAAACAGGTTTCCCATTGTATACAGATCTAAATACCAAGAACGATCTACTTTTATTACAGATATTTCCAGAGAATTGCTTACTTCTGTTTCATCTCCTTTCAAAGTAAACTCAACCTCTACAGTTTTAGCTGCAGATACTTTTACGTTTATATCTTCATAATTGCTTTTTAAATCATCCAGGTCATCATCTGTCACATCTTCAACATTTGTCATTTTATAAGACAGTTTCCAGTCATCTCCCAGCGATTGATCCAAGGAATCCACTTGTTTCTTGAGAGAATCATTCGCCTCATCTACCAACTCTGTTTTGCTATATCCTGTCTCCTCTAATGCTTTATCTACTACCTTTTCCGGAAGCAATTCTACAATAGATTGTGCATCTACCGCAAACTGCGACGTTACAAATGTATCTATTGTCTTTTTGTAGCTTCTTCCCCAAGTGTATAAACAAAAGTACGACTGCTACAATCACACACACTGCTAATACAATACCCTTTTCTCTGTTTTTTTTGCAGGTGACTTTTCATTTAGCGCTTTTTCCACATTTACTGCAATATTTTGCCCCATCTGGATTTTCTGTTCCGCATTTTTTGCAAAGCATTTATTTCCCTCCACATTTTGAAATTTTTATCACGAACACTATTTTATTTGGATCCAGATTGCCACATTCTTTGCATCCCTTCCATAATTTCGTTCAGCTCTTGTTTTCGGCTCTGAACTTGGTATGCAGATACCCGCATACATAAAATAAATGGTGCATCCAGAATCAAGAAAAAACAATGCCATGATTCCGATTCCATTAATGAGCATTCCTGCCGCCGCTACCAGCATCAATACTGACATTATTATTCCTACAATTTTAAATCCTTTAGCCCGTTTTTGGTATGCTTCTATCTCTGCCGTAAGTTCATCTGATTTCTAAATTTTCTTCCACATTTTTACAGATCCAATATATCTTCTGTTGTAAACCACTCGCTCCGGCTAATACTCCAGCTTTCGTACCAGCAAATACAGAAACACCCATTCCGCTTGCTACAGCACCTCCTATATCCCGATCTCCTATAATATTTAAGTCTTTTTCTCCACACCGTGGACAACAAATTTTACATATGTAGCTGTTCCCATATCCTTCCTTCTCTCTTAATTTATTTTTTTTATCTATTTTTTGCTGTAAATGGCCGAAACGATTGAATTGTAATTCCCCGATATTCCAGGATGCCTTCATCTCCTACTGCAATAAATATGGTGTCTGCATGAAAACTTCTAAGCTTTTTACGCTCTCCATTTTCAAATTCAACCACATACCATTCAATGTTTCCTTTTGTACTGGTTTCTCAAGAATTTTTACTTTCGATTTTTCCAGTGGCTTGGAATTGTCCTTTGATTTCAAAATAAAGTATCCAATCCAGGAAGCGATTCCTATCACTAAAACAACTATAACAAACGCAAAAATATCTTTATCAGAAAACTGCTGCCACCGATACGTATATATATGTCATTTAATTTTTTCTCCTTCTTTTCAAACATGAACCATAAATTATTCTTTAAATTCGCTATAGGGAATCGGATCATCATCAAGCCTGTTCGAGTAATATATCACACTTACATCTTGGGCTTTTTCCTTGCAGATACAGAAAAACTGAATCTGATTTCCATACTACTGAGTTGCCGTTTGCCAAATTTCCCACATGAATTATTCCACTTGCTGCACCACTTAAGCTGATATTCTCTGTAGATGTAAAATCAAATAAACTCTCTACAGTACTGCCCTCTGGAACTTGAACCACAATGCTGCCATCTGTAACTTCTTTGGTTCCCGATGTTGACTTACCACATCCAATTAGCATCATCATGCTTAAGACCATTAAAAACAAATACATCTGTTTTTTTCGTGTCATAACACATTCCTCCTGCTTCTATATCTTTGGTTTTGGATTTCGATTTTTTCTTTTTCATCCCCCTACCTAATCCCCGTTTTCAGAAAAGTGTACTTTTGAGATCAGAAAATACATTCTATTTCTTTATATATTTTCACTAAAATACATTGTTTTTTCTTCCTAATATTGTATAATACAACAAAGTAACTTGAATTTTCAGAATTTGCAAAAGTACACATTTACAAATTCTGCTCTCCTGTCATTTGCTTTTCATCTTCCATTTTCTTATCTTCCCATAAAACGTCCCAACCGGCATGTCACATGCTTTCGCAGCTTCCTTTAACGTTATCTTTTTTTCTCTCCATTCCCTATGAACTTCATCAAAATTATCCGGTACCGACCGCGACGGTCTGCCAAATTTCTCCTTTTGCTTTTGCAGCTGCAATTCCTTCTGCCTGCCGTTGACGAATATTTTTGCTTTCACTTTCTGCCACAAAGACAACACCTGTAAAACAATATCGCTCAAAAAGGTTCCCATCAGATCTTTTCCCCCTTCGAGTATCGAGCAATGGCATATCAAGGACAACAATATCAACACCTTTTTTTTCTTTTGTCAGCACACGCCATTGTTCCAAAATTTCCTCATAATTTCTTCCCAGTCGATCAATACTTTTTATATACAACAAATCATCTTTCTTTAATTTTCGTATCATTTTACGATATTGCGGACGGTTAAAATCTCTGCCCGACTGCTTATCCAGATAAATATTCTTTTCAAAACACCAATTCGTTTCAACGATAATAACTGCCGATCTTCATTTTGATCTCGGCTACTTACCGTATGTAACCATAAATATTCATAGCGTGTTCCCTTCTTTATAAAATTTTGCATCACAGAAAATTTTACATGCTCGACGTGAATCTTGTGATCACAAAATTTCATCAACTTCTCTTTCAAACACATTATAATAAAGCATCTCTGGGAACACATATTTTTTATATGATGGTCTATTATGTTCACTTATCTGACCATTATTCTCCCAACAAAAAAGCAAGTCAGCATGCCACAAATTTCTCTGTGGTATGCTGCCTGCTTTTATTCAAAATTTTGCGCGTCTAACTCATCATTGAAGTAACGAGAATGCGACTCTCAGTTTTCAAAATATACTATTTTTTACTGAATCGGCTCCTTCGCCGGTGTTCCCGCTTTTCTCGGGTACTTTTTCGGCGTTGCCTTCCCCTTCTCGATACAGACAAACGATCTCTCATCCTCTGTTCCCGTAAGCTGGAAATAAACCGGCTCTTTTTGCCTCGCCGCCAAGCACATGAATCGCTTTTTGGGCCGCAGTAAGCTCCTCATTCAATTTGCCCGATTTATACGAGACAAACCGTCCTCCCACCTTCACATATGGCAGACAATATTCCGAAAGGGAGCTTAAATTCGCACCGCGCGCGATACCACGAGATCAAACTGCTCCCGGTACTCCTTCTGGCGTGCGAAATCCTCGGCTCTTCCGTGAACCGCCGTGATTTTCGAAAGGCCAAGCTGTCCGATCACCTCATTCAGGAATTTCACCCTCTTATTCAGTGAATCCAGCAGTACAACTTCCACCTCCGGAAACGCGATTTTCAGCGGGATTCCGGAAAACCGGCTCCCGTTCCCCACATCGAGAATGCGTCCCGCCTGTGCCACATCACAGACCTTCACCAGCGACAGACTGTCGAGAAAATGCTTCGTAATCACCTGATCGAACTCTGTAATCGCCGTCAGATTCATAAACGAATTCCACTCCACCAGCAGCTCGTAATACTGCAGAAACTGCGTTTTCTGCTCCTCGGAAAGTTTGATTCCAAGCTCAAAAGGCCGCGCTCAAATCCTTCAAGATTGTATTCTTTCATGTTGTTCTCCGTTCTACTCTATTCTTCCAAGTGCCCGCTGCACTTTTTGTTACGATTCACACAGCGTGAAAGCACTTGCTGCTTCGCTGCATAAGAACGTAATTCAGGCATGCATATCTGTCATTTATTTATGTCCCAGATACACCAGCAGAACCGAAATATCTGCCGGGGAAACGCCTGAAATACGGGATGCCTGGCCGATGTTGATCGGACGGTACAGGTTCAGCTTCTGTTTCGCCTCGATGCGCAGGCTCTGGATCTCGTCGTAATTGATATTCTCCGGGATCTTCTTCTCTTCCATCTTTTAAACTGCTCCACCTGCTTCATCTGGCGCCTGATGTAGCCGTCATACTTGATGTTGATGTTGACCTGCTCCTGCACATCCTCCGGCAGCTTTGGTCTTTTCGGATCTACTTCTGCCAGCATTTTATAGTTCAGCTCCGGCCGGCGGATCAGCTCTGCAAGTGAGCTTCCGCCGGAAAGCAGCGTCGAGCCATATTCTGCCAGCAGTTCATTGACATTCGAGCTCGTTCCCACATACGTGTTCTCCACACGCTCAATCTCTTCCTGGATCTGCTGTTCTTTCCGTTTCAGTGCCTCATACTGCTCCTCGCTGATCAGACCCACGCGGTAGCCGTATTTGCGCAGACGCAGATCCGCGTTGTCCTGACGGAGCAGCAGACGATATTCCGCGCGGCTCGTCATCATTCGGTACGGCTCGTGGTTCTCTTTCGTTACGAGGTCATCGATCAGAACACCGATGTACGACTCGGAACGGTCGAGCACCAGCTCCTCTTTTCCCTGCACGCGGAGCGCCGCATTGATGCCCGCGATCAGGCCCTGTGCCGCAGCTTCCTCGTATCCTGAACTGCCGTTAAACTGGCCGCCGGAAAACAGATTTTTGATCGCCTTGAACTCGAGGGACGGCAGAAGCTGTCTCGGGTTGATGCAGTCGTACTCGATCGCATACGCATTCCGCACGATTTTCGCGTGTTCCAGGCCCGGCACAGTGTGATACATCGCAATCTGCACATCCTCCGGCAGTGAACTCGACATGCCGCCGACGTACATCTCGTTTGTATATCTTCCTCCGGCTCCAGGAACACCTGATGGCGGTTTTTATCCGCAAATTTTACGACCTTATCCTCAATCGAAGGACAGTACCGCGGACCAGTTCCCTCGATCATGCCGGAATAGAGCGGCGACCGGCTGAGATTTTCGCGGATGATTTTGTGCGTCTCCTCGTTCGTATACGTCAGCCAGCAGGATTCCTGATCAATCTGTACGCTCTCCGGATCGGTCGAGAAGGAGAACGGCACAACACGCTCATCACCGAACTGCTCTTCCATCTTGGAAAATCGATGCTCCGCTTGTCAATACGCGCCGGGTTCCTGTTTTAAAGCGCACCATCTCCACGCCGTTTGCCTTCAGCGAATCCGTCAGATGTGTTGCCGCCTGCAGGCCGTTCGGTCCCGTATATGTGCTCACATCACCGTAAATGCACCGCGCATTCAGATAAACACCGGTACAGAGCACTGCAGCCTTGCAGTGGTAAATTGCACCGGAAACGGCTTTTACGCCCGTCAGAACGCCGTCTTCCACGATCAGCTCCGCAATCTCCATCTGGCGGATCGTCAGATGATCGGTATTTTCGAGAACCTCGCGCATCGACTGGCTGTACGCCCGCTTGTCTGCCTGCGCACGCAGCGAATGCACCGCCGGTCCCTTCGATTGATTCAGCATTTTCGACTGAATAAACGTTTTGTCAATATTTTTACCCATCTCGCCGCCGAGCGCATCGATCTCTTTTACGAGGTGTCCCTTCGACGTGCCTCCGATGTTCGGGTTGCACGGCATCATGGCGATGCTGTCGACACTTACCGTAAATACAACCGTTTCCAGCCCCATCCGCGCTGCCGCAAGTGCTGCCTCGCATCCCGCATGGCCTGCGCCGATGACGGCAATATCAATTGTTTCTTCTAAAACTGCCATTTTTCTTTTATCCTCTTTCTCTATCTACAGCTTTGGATTCTGTCTTAAGCTTTTTCTACTCTGTCAAAATCCGGCTGTCGTTCCTTGTAACTCTATTCCGGCAGATCTTCGTAATCTGCATTTGCTGCCTTTATTTACCTGTACAGAACTTGCTGAAAATCTCATTCACAAGGTCCTCTCCCACCGCTTCACCGATGATCGAACCCAGCTCCTCATACGCATTCATAAGATCAATGGAAAAGAAATCCTCCGGCATACCCATTTCGATGCTTTCTGCCGTCAGTTCCAGACTCTTTTTGCTGCAAGAAGCGCCTGCTTGTGGCGCGCATTCGTGATGTAAACCTCATCGTTGAACGAAATTTCGCCCTGGAAAAACATCTTTTCATCTGTTCCTCCAGCTCTTCCATACCCGTCTCTTCCCGCGCCGAAATGCTGATGACCGGAGCGCCTGTCTTTTGCTCCATCTCCTCTTTTCGATCACCGCAGTCAGATCCGACTTATTCAGCAGCACAATCGCCTTGCGCCCTTTCAGGATTTCCATGATTTTTGCATCATTCTCATCGAGCGGCACCGACGCATCCACCACGTAGAGGATCAGATCCGCATCTTTTGCGTGTTCGAGCGCACGGTCCACGCCGATTTTCTCGACCGTGTCCGCCGTCTTGCGGATACCCGCCGTATCGAGAATCCGAAGGAAATACCCTTCAGCACCAGATTTTCCTCGAGCACATCGCGCGTCGTTCCGGCGATATCCGTTACAATCGCCTTTTCCTCTCCGGCCAGCAGATTCAAAAGCGACGATTTTCCGGCATTCGGCTTTCCAAGAATAACTGTCTTGATGCCCTCCTGGATCATCTTACCCTCATCCGCAGATGCCAGGAGCTTTTCAACCTGCTTTTTCTGCTCCGCAACAACCACGGCCAGCCGCTCCGGGTATCCGTCCAGACTGATGTGCTCCGGGTCATCAAGCGCCGACTCGATAAACGCGATCTCATAAATCAGCTTCTCGCGAATTGTCCGGATCGCCTTTTTCACTGTTCCGCGAAGCTGGCTCTCAGAGCTTTTTAAGGCATAAGCACTCTTTGCCGAAATAACATCCATGACCGCTTCGGCCTGCGTCAGATCCATTCTTCCGTTCAGAAACGCCCGTTTCGTAAACTCGCCCGGATCTGCCGCCCGCGCGCCCGCATGTAAGACTGCCTCAAGCACCTTTTTTACCGCCAGCACACCGCCGTGACAGTCGATCTCGACGGTATTTTCACCTGTATATGTTTTCGGTCCTTTCATTACCATGACAAGGACCTCATCAATCACTTCCTCCCCTTCGGTAATCCAGCCATAATGAATGGTGTGCGATTTGACCGCGGAAAGCTTTTTTCCTTCTTTTTTTTGCACGGAATACGCGGTCCGCCACTTCGAACGCATCGTTTCCGCTGATTCTTACAATACCAATGCCCGCCGGCGCCATCGCTGTGGACACCGCAGCAATCGTATCATCAAATGAAATCCTGCCATTGTTTCCAGTCCTTTCTAAAACCTCTCTTTTTGGGGATCCCAGTATTCAGATCCACATTTTTTCTTTCCTTTCGCATGGCTCTGAATAGTTCCATTTTAGCAGAAAACCAGAAAAGACGGTACCCCGTATTTTACACAGGTACCGTCTTTTTGCATATTTTTTACGCTTTTCTTATCGTTTCGGCGCTACAACTACGTGGCGGTATGGCTCGCTGCCCTCGCTGTAGGTCTCCACGAATTTATTTCCCTGCAGTGCAGAGTGGATGATTCTTCTTTCGTAAGGATTCATTGGCTCCAGAGAAACCGGTCTTCTGGTCTTTTTCACTTTGTAAGCGATGTTTCTTGCCAGATTTTCCAGTGTTTCTTTTCTGCGTTTGCGGTAGTTCTCCGTATCAAGTTTGACACGAACGTAATCCTTCTGCTCTTTGTTGACAACCAGGCTGGTCAGATACTGAAGAGAATCCAGCGTCTGTCCTCTCTTGCCGATCAGGATGCCCATATCCTCGCCGGCAAAATCAACTTCAAGAGAACCGTTCTCGGCATTATACTCCATCTGGATCTCAACCGGGAGCTCCATGGCTTTGAATACACCGCTTAAGAACTCAAGTGCCGTTGCCTTGATCTGGGCGATTTCCTCGTCTGTTCTCTGAACTACTTCACGCTCTTCTCTTGGCTCGGAGCGTCTTGCAGTTTCTGCCTGACGCGGAGCAGATTTTCTTTCCGTTTCTTTCTTTACAGCTTCTTTTTCGGCGCTTCCTTTACCGGTGCAGGAGCTGCCTCTTTTTCTCTGGTTTCTGGGGTGCTTCCGGTTCTTTTTCCGGTGCGGCTTTTACAGCGGCACGGATCACAGCCGGTTTACTTCCGATTCCAAAGGATCCGGAACTGCCTTCGCTGATGACCTGGATCTCCAGTTTATCGCTGGCAGCCTGAAGCTCAATGCAGGCTTTTGTAATAGCGTCGTCCACGGTTTTTGCGGATACTTCGATAAACTCCATAAAGATTTACCCCCTATTTTTTTTTTTTGCTGTTCTTTTCATCAAACTGTTTTACCATGTTTGCTTTTGCAGCAATGCTTCCAGCGCGGTATTCCTGATTACTGTTGTAATACTCAGTCGAAGCCTTTCTTGCTGCCTCTTTTTCCTCAGCAGACGGCTCTTCGTTCTCCTGTACCTGAATATTACGCACACTCTGCGTTGCAGCCTGTGTGATTTTCTGCGGCGGAAGGCCGGCTTTTCTCTCTTCTTGGCCGCTTTTTCCTGATTTTTGCGGATCACCTCATCCATGTCAATCGAGGACATATGACGGTTGATCACAACCTGCTGTACGCTTCGAACAAGCGCACCTGCAATCCAGTAAATACCAATACCGATGGAGAACGATAAACACATAAATGCGGAAAAAACAGGCATTACCGTGTTCATGGTCTTCATGGAATTTTCCATGGAATTTGATGTCTTATTTCTGTTGTTGGAAGATGGTGCCTGCGGCATCAGCTTGTAGTTCAGCCACTGGGTAAACCATGCCAGAACCGGCACCAGAATTGCTCCTGCAATCAGAAGAGCAGATCCGTTTGCCATACCCTCGCGGATGACATCCATCGGAGACTGTGTGATATTAAATCCAAGGAACATGTTGATATGCTTGGACTCCGCGGCGGTTTTTGTAATGGTATCCGCAATACCGGAGAACTCGCTGATATCGGCCAGCTTCGTCCACTGGGACGGTTTCAGCACATAAAACATGTCCAGAAGGTTATTTTCGGTTAATGTTTCACTTACTTTACTGTACATGGTAACACGGTTATCTGTGATAAACTGTGTCAGGATGTCAGAATATCCTGATACACCCATCATCTGTGTTGTCAGTCCCTGGAATACATTACGGACACTTCCGATATATCCCGGAATATGATAGATAACCTGGTACAGTGCAAGCAGAATCGGCATCTGAATCAGCAGTGTACTGCAGCTTCCTGTCGGGGAGACACCGTATTTCTGATAAACTGCCATGGTTTCTTCAGATTTTTTTCATCTGAGAAGCCTGGTCTTTTTGTTCTGATATTTCTTTTCAATTCTCTGCAGATCCGGCTGCATTACGCTCATCATCTTCGACATCTTCTGCTGCTTGATCTGAAGCGGCGTCAGAACGAGATAAATGATAATCGTATACAGAATAATCGCAATACCGATGTTCGGAATTCCAATTTTTCCAGGCAAAAATAAATTCCATTGATCAGCCAGCCGAGGATCTGGCATACCCACCCGATAATCGGCCACGTTGATTTACTCAGTACGATATCCAAAACGTCTTTTCCTCCTTATTTATCTACGGCACAGGGTCGTAACCTCCGTGTGAAAACGGGTTACATCTCAGTATTCTCCATAATGCCAGCAGACTTCCTTTGAAAGCACCATATTTCTGAATCGCTTCCAGCCCGTACTGCGAGCAGGTCGGCGTATAAGGGCAGTGCACCCTCTTCAGAGGAGACAGGTACTTCTGATAAAACCGGATACCTTTTATCAATACCGTCTTCATTTTTCTGTTTCCTTTAATATATGATGCAGTTTTCCCAGATGCAAAAGTGCTCCCTCTATCTCGAAATACGTACAGTTTTTTGCATTAACTCTTTGCGATCACAACTACATCCATTCCACACTGCAATTCCTCTTCATGCAGCCGATAACTCTCCCGGATCAGTCTCGCCAGATGGTGGCGCACAACGCTGTTTCCCACCTTTTTACTTACTGAAATACCAATCCGGTTCCGTCCCAGCTGATTTTTCTTCACATACATGACCAGAAATCGGTTTGCAAACGATGTTCCCTGCTTATAAACCAGCTGAAAATCTCTGTTTTTTTCAGGTTTTCCGAATATTTCATGAATCCATTCTTTCCTTCATGATTTGTCTAAATTTTCTTTCCATAAATAGCTTTAGATAGAAGAAAAGACCACATAAATTTTATGCGGCCTTTGGTTTTATGCTGATAATTTTTTTCTTCCTTTTAATCTTCTTGCAGCTAAAACTTTTCTTCCACCTTTTGTGCTCATTCTTGCTCTGAATCCGTGAACTTTAGCTCTGGATCTTTTTTCGGCTGAAATGTCATTTTCATAAGATAAGGCACCTCCTTTAAATTTAATCAATAACTGCCTGCGAGGCAGTATTTCACTACATGTATGACAGAAAACATCATTTCAATTATATTCATAAACCCCCATTTCGTCAACCCTAAAATCAATAATTTTCGCAGTTTTTTCGGGAAAAATGCCGCTCTGACGCGGTTTTCCGGTCTGCCGCTGCCCGTGCCTTCCGTGTGCTGATTTTCGGTTTATCCACAACTTATCCACACTGTCCGCCGCACGCGTACAAATACCAGTTCGATTTTTGCGCTTTCCACACGATATCTTGTAACCGTAATCAACATTATCCACAATCTGTGGATAACCTTGTGGATAACTTTCGGTTTTGCTGTGTACAACCTGTGGGCATTTCTAATTTTTCCAGTATTTACGCCATGTATAATGTGTATATAAGTTTTCCAGACTTTACACATTTCGGTTTTTCCAGCCCTCTATCCACAATTTTATCAACATAAGATTCCCTGTTATCCACAAACTATCCTCCATTTCATCAACAGAAAAATTTTTACACATTCTGTGGATAAAAAAAATAATTATCCACATTTTTGGGTTGAATAAAACGGCATTTTATTATATCATATAGAAGTAAAAATGCGACTATTCGGGGAAAATTTCGTTTTCCAGACAGAAGTTATCCCCAAAAAGCAATGATTATAGAAGCGGAGCGACAGAAAAGCATGGAAATCGTACAAGATAAATGGAAAGAAATACTGCAGAGAGTGCGGGACGAGCACGAATTATCTGAGATCTCCTTTACTACATGGATTGAACCACTTACGATCCATTCGGTTGAGGACAATCTGATCACAATCCTGGTTCCATCCGAAAAATGGGTCTCGATTACGTGAGCAAAAAATATACTCTTCCTATTAAAGTGGCAATCGCGGAAATCACAGGTGTCAACTATGAGATCCGCTTTATTCTTCCGGAAGAAGTGAAACAGGAAAAAGCGCCTGCTCCCGTCCAGAAAATCTCTATGTGCCGAACCTGAATCCAAAGTATACCTTTGATACCTTCGTGGTCGGCAGCAATAACAAATTTGCCCATGCAGCTTCTCTCGCCGTGGCCGAATCCCCGGGAGAAATCTACAATCCGCTGTTTTTATATACGGTGGTGTTGGACTAGGGCAAAACCCATCTGATGCACTCCGATCGCACATTTTATTCTTCAGAAGAACCCGTCTTCGCGGATTCTCTACGTAACGAGTGAAGAATTTACCAATGAAGTCATCGAGGCCATCCGAAACAGCAACAACACCGCAATGACCAAATTCCGTGAGAAATACCGCAACATCGACGTACTGCTCATCGACGACGTGCAGTTTATTATAGGAAAGGAATCCACGCAGGAAGAGTTTTTCCATACCTTCAATACGCTGCACGGCGCCAACAAACAGATCATCCTTTCTTCGGATCGTCCCCCGAAAGACATGGATATCCTGGAAGACCGCATCCGTTCCCGTTTCGAATGGGGACTCCTTGCCGACATCCAGAGCCCGGATTATGAGACGCGAATCGCCATTCTCCGAAAGAAACAGGAATTAGACGGCTATTCCGTCAGCGACGATGTGATCGAATACATCGCTTCCAATATTAAATCGAACATCCGTGAGTTGGAAGGCGCTCTCAACAAAATCATTGCATACGCAAACCTTGAAAAACGTGAAATCAACATTGATCTTGCAGAGCAGGTGCTGCGCGACATCATCTCCCCGAACGAGAAGAAGGTGATCACGCCGGAATTTATCATCGACACCGTTGCAGATCACTTCGATATTACGCCGTCCGACATTGTCGGCAGCAAGCGGAGCAGCAAAATCGTATTCCCGCGCCAGATCGCAATGTATCTGTGCCGCGAAATGCTCGATGCCCCGCTGACCGGAATCGGAAAAATGATGGGCGACCGCGATCATACCACTGTCATGCACGGCATTGAGAAGATCGAAAAGGAAATGAGTGCTAAAGACAGTGTCCGCAACACGGTAGACATCTTAAAGAAGAAGATCAACCCGTCGAAATAGGCGGAGCCTTTGTAACTCTGTCAAAACGGTTAAAAACGATTTACATTTATATAAGAAGAAACTCATCGGTTGACAGGCCCTTATTTATACACAAACCGATGTGGAAAGCCTGTGGATGAATTGTGGACAAATTTGGGGCCTGAAGTTATCAACATTTCATACACAGGTTCACGTTCGATTATTCACAGAGTTATACAGATCGATTTTTTCCAGTATTTCCGCATTCTTGACGGGGTTTTCCACATATCCACAGCCCCTACGACTAAGACTACGGATTTTTACTATATTTTTTCTTTATAAGCAGACTCACCAAGCAGTGAGGAAAGGAGAGTTATCCACAATTATGAAATTAGTGTTTGACAAAGCAGACCTTGTAAAAAGCGTTGGTATCGCTATGAAAGCTGTCTCCGGTAAAACAACCATGCCGATTCTGGAATGCATTCTGATTGATGCATCTTCCAACGTGATCAAATTTACCTCCAACGATATGGAACTCGGAATCGAAACCATCGTCACAGGTATGATTCTGGAACGCGGTATTGTTGCTCTGGATGCAAAGATTTTTTCTGAGATTGTAAGAAAACTTCCGGATAATCAGGTTACAATAGAAACAGATGAAAATCTGGTAACCACGATTACATGTGAAAAAGCAAAATTCAACATTCCGGGACAGTCAGGAGAAGATTTTTCCTATCTGCCGATTCTCGAAACTTCCGATTGTGTTTCCATTTCCCAGTTCACCTTAAAAGAACTGATCCGTCAGACCATTTTCTCCATTGCAGCCAATGAGAACAACAAACTGATGACCGGTGAGCTTTTTGAAATCAAAGATAACACACTTCGCGTCGTATCTCTGGACGGACACCGTATTGCGATCCGCAGAATTGAGCTGAAAGATTCGTATCCGGACCGAAAAGTCGTTGTTCCGGGAAAAACCCTGAACGAAATCAGCAAAATTCTGTCCGGTGAGATGGATGATCAGATTGATATTTACTTCTCGGAAAACCACATTATGTTCAAGTTCGATGATACAACGGTCGTTTCCAGACTGATTGAAGGTGAATATTTCCGCATCGACCAGATGCTTTCGAGTGATTACGAGACAAAAGTGACGATCAACAAAAAAAGAATTCTTAAGCTGTATCGACCGTGCGACGCTTCTTGTCAAAGAAGGCGACAAAAACCGATCATCATCGACATCCAGGATGGAGCGATGGAACTGCAGATCAACTCCGCGATGGGTTCCATGAAAGAAGAGATCGATATCAACAAAGAAGGCAAGGATATTATGATCGGTTTTAACCCGAAATTCCTGATCGATGCACTTCGTGTTATTGACGACGAGGAGATTTCGATTTATCTGGTCAACCCGAAGGCTCCATGTTTTATCCGGAACGAAGAAGAGAGCTATATCTATCTGATTCTGCCGGTAAACTTCAATTCCGTGAGATAAGTCACATAAGTTTGAAATCTGCCGGAACCTTTTCTGAAAGAACTTTCAGCGGTTTTACAGCCACACAGGTTGAAAACTGCGAACTTACGTGAGGAAAAGGCACGGCAGTGCAGGAGGAAAAAATGGAAATTATTACGCTGCGTGAAGATTACATCAAACTGGGCCAGGCATTAAAAGCTGCGGCTCTGGTAGAAGACGGCGTGGAAGCAAAGCTCGTCATCAAGGACGGCTGCGTGACCGTAAACGGTGAAGTAGATACCCGCCGCGGCCGCAAGCTCTATGACGGAGATATTGTCTGCTACAATGGAAATGAGATACAAATTAAAAAATAAGGCTTAAAAACTTAAGCTGATTTTTCACGGACGAGTGCTCATGTATATCAAATCTTTAGAACTGAAGAACTATCGGAATTATGAAAACTTATGCATAAATATCAGCCCCGGAACGAATATTCTCTACGGCGACAATGCCCAGGGAAAGACGAATATTCTCGAGGCTTTATATCTCGCGGGTACGACGAAATCGCACCGCGGCAGCAAGGACCGCGAAATCATCCAGTTTGACCGGGAGGAAGCCCATATCCGGATGATGGTGGAGCGGAACGGCAGCACGCATAAAATCGATATGCATCTGAAAAAATAAATCCAAGGAATCGCCATCGATGGAGTTCCGATCCGCAAAGCGTCGGAACTTTTTGGCATTGTAAATATTGTGTTTTTCTCTCCGGAGGACCTGAATATCATCAAAAACGGTCCTGCGGAGCGCCGGCGTTTCCTCGATAGCGAAATTTGTCAATTGTCAAGACTATACATGATCGAGCTTGCCAATTATAATAAAGTGGTGGCGCAGAGAAACAAGCTGCTTAAAGAGATTTCGTTTTCCGGCAGAATGGCGGATACGCTCGAGATCTGGGATGAGCAGATGGTCCGCTATGGAACAAGCATTATTTCCGAGCGGAAAAAATTTATCAGCCGCCTGAATGATATTTTATCCGAGATCCATCAGAATCTGACCGGAGGAAAGGAGCAGATTCTGATTACCTATGAACCGAATGTGTCCGAGGAAGCGTTTTCCGAAGAGTTAAAAGCCGGAAGAGAGCGTGATCTGCGTTTCGGACAGTCCTACACCGGGCCGCACCGGGACGATTTCTGTGTGCGGGTCAACGACATTGATATCCGTAAATACGGTTCCCAGGGGCAGCAAAGGACGGCGGCGCTTTCGCTGAAATTAGCGGAGATCCGTCTGGTCGAGGAGGAAATTCACGATACACCGGTTTTACTGCTTGATGATGTTTTGTCGGAGCTGGACGGCAGCCGGCAGAATTATCTTCTGCAGAGCATTCACAGCATACAGACACTGATTACCTGTACCGGACTGGACGAGTTTGTCGAAAATCATTTTGAGGCAAACAGCGTATTCCAGGTGGTCGAGGGATCTGTGTTTCACAAAGAAACAGGAGGAATCTAAATGAGTACAGAGAACATGGAAAAGACAGAGTATGGTGCAGACCAGATTCAGATTCTGGAGGGTCTGGAAGCCGTACGGAAGCGCCCAGGTATGTATATCGGCAGTACCTCCGCACGGGGACTTCACCATCTGGTTTATGAGATTGTCGACAACTCGGTAGACGAGGCACTGGCAGGATACTGCAAAAATATTGACGTTACGATTAACCCGGACAACTCCATCACTGTCATCGACGACGGCCGTGGTATTCCGGTCGGCATCAATCATAAGTCGGGCCTTCCGGCCGTTGAGGTTGTCTTTACGGTGCTGCACGCAGGCGGAAAGTTCGGCGGCGGAGGGTACAAGGTATCCGGCGGTCTGCACGGCGTTGGTGCATCCGTTGTAAATGCGCTGTCCAACTGGCTTGAGGTGCGCGTTTATCACGATGGAAAGGTTTACTTCCAGCGGTATGAGCGCGGAAAAACCATGAATAAGCTGGAGGTCATCGATACCTGTCCGATCGAAAAACAGGTACCGAGGTCCGTTTCCTGCCGGATGACACGATGTTCGAGGAGACGGTTTATGATTACGACGTTTTAAAAACAAGACTCCGCGAGACCGCATTCCTGACCAAGGGACTGCGCATTGTTCTGCGCGATCTGCGCACGGATCCGGTAGTGGAAAAAGCATTCCACTACGAGGGCGGTATCAAAGAGTTTGTCAGCTACCTGAACAAAGAGCAAAACGGCGCTCTACCCGGACATCATCTACTGCGAGGGAGAAAGAGACGGCGTTCTTGTTGAGGTTGCAATGCAGCACAACGATTCCTATCAGGAAAATACGTATGGTTTTGTCAACAACATTACGACACCGGAGGGCGGTACCCATATCGTGGGCTTCCGAAATGCGCTGACGAAAACCTTTAATGAATATGCAAGATCGAACAAGCTGTTAAAAGACAGCGAGCCGAACCTGACCGGAGAAGACATCCGCGAGGGTATGACGGCGATTGTCAGCATCAAAATCGAGGAGCCGCAGTTCGAGGGGCCAGACGAAGCAGAAACTTGGAAACAGCGAGGCGAGAGGAGCAGTCGACAATATCGTGAGCACTCAGCTCGAGCTGTTCCTGGAGCAGAACCCGGCTGTCGCAAAAACGATCGTTGAAAAGTCCCTGCTTTCCCAGCGTGCAGAGAGGCTGCAAGAAAAGCGCGTGACCTGACGAGAAGAAAATCCGCACTGGACGGTATGTCCCTGCCTGGAAAACTGGCAGACTGTACCGACAAGGATCCGAAAAACTGTGAGATCTTCCTGGTCGAGGGAGATTCCGCGGGCGGTTCCGCAAAATCCGCGAGAAGCCGTGCAACGCAGGCGATCCTGCCTCTGCGTGGAAAAATCCTGAATGTAGAGAAAGCACGTCTCGATAAAATTTATGCCAATGCCGAGATCAAAGCGATGATTACGGCATTCGGAACCGGAATCCACGACGATTTCGATATCACAAAACTGCGCTACGACAAGATCATCATCATGACCGATGCCGATGTCGATGGCGCTCACATTGATACCCTGATGCTGACGTTCCTGTACCGTTTCATGCCGGAACTGATCAAACAGGGCCACGTTTATCTGGCACAGCCGCCGCTGTTTAAGATCGAAAAAAACAAAAAGTATGGTACGCATACGACGACGATCAGATGAATCAGATCCTCAATGAGATTGGACGTGGAGACAATAAGATCCAGCGTTACAAAGGACTGGGAGAGATGGATGCGGAGCAGCTCTGGGAGACCACCATGGATCCGGAACGCCGTGTTCTGCGCCGCGTTGTGTTCGATGAAGAGTATTCTTCTGAAATTGATCTTACCTTCAATACGCTCATGGGCGACAAGGTAGAACCGCGCCGTGACTTTATCGAGAGAGAGCAAAATACGCAAACAACCTGGATATCTAAAAAGTCCTGTGAACTGAAGTGGAGGAAAAGATGGAAGATAATGTTTTTGATAAAATTCACGAGGTCGATCTGAAAGACACGATGGAGGAATCCTACATCAACTACGCGATGAGCGTAATTGCATCCCGTGCACTTCCAGACGTCCGCGATGGCTTAAAGCCGGTACAGAGACGTATTCTGTACTCCATGAGTGAACTGAACAATACGCCGGATAAGCCGCACCGTAAGTGCGCGCGTATCGTCGGAGATACAATGGGTAAATATCATCCGCACGGCGACAGCTCTATCTACGGAGCACTCGTCAACATGGCACAAGACTGGGCAACCCGTTATCCGATGGTGGACGGCCATGGAAACTTCGGTTCCGTCGACGGCGACGGCGCTGCGGCTATGCGATACACCGAGGCACGTTTAAGCAAAATCTCGATGGAGATGCTGGCGGATATCAACAAAGACACCGTAGACTTCGCCCCCGAACTTTGATGAAACCGAAAAAGAGCCTGTTGTTATGCCGGCCCGCTACCCGAACCTTCTGGTAAACGGTACTTCCGGTATCGCAGTCGGTATGGCAACGAACATCCCGCCGCACAATCTGCGCGAGGTGGTAAGTGCCATTGTAAAAATTATTGATAATATCATCGAGGAGGACCGTACGACAGATCTCGAGGAGATTCTCAGCATTGTAAAAAGGCCCTGACTTCCCGACCGGAGCAGAAATCCTCGGCACCCGCGGCATCGACGAGGCCTACCGTACCGACCGCGGTAAAATCCGTGTTCGTGCGGTATCAAACATCGAGACACTGCCGAACGGAAAGAGCGAGATCATCGTAACCGAGATCCCGTACATGGTAAACAAGGCGCGCCTGATCGAGAACATCGCCGCGCTGGTAAGAGATAAAAAGATCGACGGCATCACCGGCATTGCGGACCACTCCAACCGTGAGGGTATGCGCATCTGTATCGAACTGCGCCGCGACGCCAATGCAAACGTCATCTTAAACCAGCTGTACAAACATACCCAGATGCAGGATACCTTTGGTGTGATCATGCTTGCACTGGTAAACAATCAGCCGAAAGTCATGAACCTTCTGGAGATGCTGACGTATTATCTGCAGCACCAGGAAGAGGTTGTGACGAGAAGAACGAAATACGACCTTGAACAAAGCGCAGGAGAGAAGCCATATTCTGGAAGGACTCTTAAAGCGCTTTTGACCATATTGACGAAGTGATGCATATCATCCGTGCATCCGCGAATGCGGCAGAGGCAAAGAAGAACCTGATGGAACGCTTCGATCTGAGTGATGCCCAGGCCCAGGCAATCGTAGACATGCGTCTGCGCGCTCTGACCGGTCTGGAACGGGAGAAGCTCGAGAACGAGTACAAAGAGCTGATGGCGCGCATCGAGCAGTTAAAAGCCATCCTCGCAGACCGCAAGGTGCTTCTTGGCGTTATCAACGAGGGAGATTCTGACCGTATCCGAAAAATACGGCGATGACAGAAGAACTTCCATCGGCTTTGATGAGTACGATCTCTCCATGGAGGATCTGATTCCGCGCGAGAATACCGTCATCACCATGACGAAACTGGGCTATATCAAACGCATGACCGTTGACAACTTCCGCAGCCAGAACCGCGGCGGCAAGGGAATCAAGGGCATGCAGACCATCGAGGACGACTACATCGAGGAGCTTCTGATGACGACGACCCATCATTACCTCATGTTCTTTACGAATACGGGAAGAGTCTACCGTCTGAAAGCATACGAGATTCCGGAGGCGTCCAGAACCGCAAGAGGAACGGCGATTGTCAACCTTCTCCAGCTGCAGCCGGGAGAGAAGATTACCGCTGTTATTCCAATGCGCAAATATGAGAAGCGGGCCATTATCTGTTTATGGCAACGAAAAAGGGACTGGTGAAGAAGACGCCGCTCGAAGAGTACGAGAACGTCAGAAAAACGGGTCTTGCGCCATTGCGCTCCGCGATGATGATGAACTGATTGAAGTTAAGACAACTGATAACGAGAAAGAGATTATTCTGGTAACGAAATTCGGCCAGTGTATCCGCTTCAAGGAAAACGATGTGCGTACGACAGGCCGTGTTTCCATGGGGTGTACGCGGCATCAACCTTCTGGACGGCGATGAAGTAGTCGGCATGCAGATCTGCACGCAGGGGAGACTATCTCCTTTGTCGTATCCGAAAACGGCATGGGCAAACGGACGCCGATGGCAGAGTTTACCGTACAGCTCCGCGGCGGCAAGGGTGTCAAATGCTATAAGATTACCGAAAAGACCGGAAACCTGATCGGTTCCAAGGCAGTCAATGAGGATAATGAGATTATGATGATTACCACAGAGGGAATCATTATCCGTACACCATGCTCCGGCATTTCTGTTATGGGACGTATCACGTCCGGTGTCAAGCTGATGGATGTGGACGGTGAAATCAAGGTTGCCAGCATTGCAAAGGTAAGAGACAAAGAGGCATCCGAAGAGACTCCGGTTTCGGTGGAAGAGACCGAAAGTGCTTCTGAGGAAACGAAGGAATAATACAGCGTCGCAAAACGTGTCTGAGAGAAAAAAAGCTCAGGCACGTTTTTTCGTTTGGGGAAGGGAGAAAAATATGAAACGAATTTTACTGATGGTGCTGCGGAATCTGTTTCTGGTTCCGTGGATGTGGTGCCGGCTCTGTTACCATGCAGCGCGTCCGGACAAGTACAGTCTGGAAGAGCACTTTAAAATGCTGCGCTTTATTGTACAGCGGGCGAACAAAGGCGGAAACGTCATTGTGGAATCCTATGGAGCAGAAAATCTTCCGGAGCAGGACGGTTTTGTGATGTATCCGAATCACCAGGGACTGTACGATGTGCTGGCGATCGCAGGAGCGTGCTCGCGTACCTTACAGTTGTTGCCAAAAAAGAGGTAGAGCATATTCCGTTTTTAAAACAGGTCTTTGCGTGCATCCACGCGCTGTTTATGGACCGGGAGAATCTGCGGCAGTCAATGCAGGTTATCAATGAGGCGGCTGATGCCAAAAAGAAGGCAAAAACGTCATTCTGTTTCCGGAAGGAACGAGGAGCAGAAAGGGAAACCAGCTGCTGGAGTTTAAAAGCGGCAGCTTCAAGATCGCAGTAAAGCAAAATGCCCGATCGCGCCGGTTGCGTTAAAAAACTGTTTTGTTCCGTTTGACTCCAATACCGTCCGTCCCGTAACGGTAGAAGTCCATTTTCTCGACCCGATCCCATACGAGGAATACCAGGGAATGAAGACAACAGAGATTGCCGAGATGGTAAAGAAGAGAATTGAAGCCGTCGTAACCGCGTAGCGGTTTCAGAAAAGAGCGTGATATGCGCTCTTTTTTCTGCTATTCTGGGGCTGATTTGGGTTCTGTAAGGCATATTTTTATAATAGTAAGAAAAACAAAAAATTTGAAAAAACGGGTTGACAAGAACGTAAGGTTTTTGTATAATAAACCATGCGTCACGAATGAGTGACCGCACATGTCATTTTATATTTAGGCATTTGGAGAAGTACTAAGTGGCTGAAGAGGCGCCCTGCTAAGGGTGTAGGTCGGTAACCGGCGCGAGGGTTCAAATCCTCCTTCTCC
>VOFG01001623.1_pt1 | contig 47841 bp, 83 predicted proteins | sample 5384171 | NCBI WGS metagenome assembly VOFG01 (sample SAMN12384726, study PRJNA508395) | human gut metagenome | isolation source: healthy gut F | host: Homo sapiens
GAACGCGACCGCCTGCGCGAGGAATATGCGGAACTCGAAAAAGACCATCGCCTACCTGCGCGACGTGCTGAGCAGCGACGAGCTGGTGCGCGGCATCATCCAGTGAGATTCTGGTCATTCGCGATAAATATGCCGATCCGCGCCGCATGAAATCGTGCCGGGCCAACGAAATTGAGTTGGCGGATCTGATTCAGTGAAGAGGATATGGCGGTGACGCTGACGCACTTTGGCTACATCAAGCGCGTCACGGCGGATACCTACCGCGCGCAGAAGCGCGGCGGCAAGGGCATCACCGGCATGACCACCCGCGAGGAGGATTACGCCGAGCAGATCTTCGTCACCTCCACGCACGCGCGGAACTGCTGTTCTTCACCACCCGCGGCCGGATGTTCAAGCTCACCTGCTATGAAATTCCGGAAGGGCGCACCGCCAAGCGGGCACCGCGATTGTCAACCTCCTGCAGTTGGACGGCGGCGAGAAGGTCACGACCGTCATCCCCGTGGACGAAAACCAGGGCGGCAATCTGGTGATGGCGACCAAGAACGGCGTCATCAAAAGACTGCGCTTTCCGAATTTTCGAACATGCGCGCGCAGCGGCCTGATCGCCGTGACGCTGCGCGAAGACGACGAGCTGATCGGCAGGTGGCGCTGACCGACGGCACCCGCGAGCTGCTGCTGGGCACCCGCCAGGCATGTCCATCCGCTTCCACGAGGACAATATCCGCCTGATGGGCCGCTCGGCCATGGTGCGTCAAATCCATGGAACTCGATCCCGGCGACGAGATCGTGTCCATGAGCGTCGTGCACGAGGGCACGCAGGTGCTCACTGTGTCCGAAAAACGGCTATGGCAAGCGCACGCCGGTGGAGGAATACCGCGCAGAGCCGCGGCGGCAAGGGCATCAAGGCCATGCAGCTGACCGATAAGACCGGATTGCTGGCCGCGCTGATGCTGGTGCGCGAGGAGGAGGACGTGATGATGATCTCCGACGACGGCACCATCATCCCACCGCAGTGGCCGCAGATATCTCCACTCCAGTCCCGCTCAACGCAGGGCGTGCGCATGATGCGCCTTGCAGGCGACAGCCGCGTGGTGGCCGTCACCGCCACCGAAAAGGTGGAGGAGACCCGAAGCCGAAGCCATTGAGCAGGCGCACGCGCAAAGCAAGGAGGCTCGCCGAGGGCGCTGTTCCTGCCAATGAGGCACCAGCTGAAGGCCTTGGCTATCAGGGCGATGAAGAAGCCGATATTGCCCGCCTGCTCGACCGCGCCGAAGCGGACGACGACGGCAACGATACGCCGGAAGACGACATCTAACTTCCAACATCAAAGGGTTCCCACTTTTGCGGGAGCCCTTTTCTGCTGTCACCGTGCTGCAAGCTGCCCCGCAAAAAAGCTCCCTTTAAAAATCCCATCCCGGACAAGGATTCCGGAAGCGGCGCCGAGAATTTTAGGATTTGTGGGAATGTTGCATTCTTTCGGGCTCCATTCCCGCATCGCCTTTCATCGTTTTATACAAGGAGGTTTAGATGATGAAACTCATCGATGGTCATATGCACACCCGCCATCCTGCGGGAGACTGGTTCGTCCGCTGTGCCGACGCACGCGGTTATGAGGCTTATGCCATTTTAAGCCTTTCCTGCATGAATTCCTTCTTCAACGCGCAGAACAACGATAACTGCCTGGCGGTCAAAGCGCGCCGACCCAAGCGCTGCTATTTCTTTGCCGGGCTGGTACACCCCTGTGAGGACTACCGCGCACACGTCGTTAATTGGCTGGACAGAGGCGCGGACGGTATCAAGTTCATCGAGACCAAGCCCACCGTCTTTAAGCGAAAAGGGCGTGGATCTTTCGGCCGAGGAGTTCGACGCCATGTTTGCGGAGCTGGGAAAAGCGCGGTACGCCCATTCTCTGGCACGTCGGCGATCCCGCGACCTTCTGGGACGACGAAAAGGCGCCTGCCTTCGCCAAGGAAAACGGCTGGTTCTACGGAAACGGCGGCTATGCATCTCTCAGTGAGCTTTACGCCGTGCCGGAAAAGATCCTCGCGCGCCATCCGAAGCTGCACATCTGCCTGTGCCATCTGTATTTCTGCGGCGACAATCCCGCGCATCGAGAGCGCCTTCGATACCTATGAGAACGTCCGCCTGGACATCACGCCCGGCACGGAGATGTATGAATTTTTTCGCCGCCGATCCTACGTTCTGGCGCAATTTCTTCATCCGCTATCAGGACCGCATCCAGCTGGGCACCGACACCGACTTCGGCGATGCGTTCGAAGGCGACAACGCGCTGGGACTGGCCACGGCGGCGCTGGGCGGCAAGGGCATGAACCATCTGGGCGTCTCCGGCCCCAGCCTGAACCTGCCGCAGGAAGTAATCGAAAAGATCGTCTATCACAACTTCCGCGCCTTTGCAGGCAGCGCCCCCAAGCCGCTTTTGCCGAGGTCGACAGTCGGATAAATCCGGCCTGATTTTCATTGACAACGGACAGAGAATGCCCGATAATAAAGACGTAAGGCCTGTAAACAGAATCAAACAAAGGAGCCGATTGTTATGCTGAAAGTTGCAATGTTGAGCAAATGGCATGTTCACGCGCCGGAGTATGCACGCCGCCTGTCCGAGATGGACGATGTGCAGCTGACCTGCGTCTGGGATGAGATCCCCGAGCGCGGTCAGGCCTGGGCGAAGGAGCTGGGCACGGCCTTTGAACCCGATCTGGACAAGCTGCTGGCGCGGACGACGTGGACGCCGTCTGCATCGACACCCCCACCAACATGCACAAGGATATCATGATCAAGGCCGCCAAGGCAAGCACATCTACACTGAAAAAGTCATGTGTCTGAACGTCAAGGACTGCGACGAGGTCATCAAGGCCGTGGAAGAGAACCATGTGGTCTTCACCATCTCCCTGCCGCAGCGCGCATGGCCCAAATTCCTGTTCATCAAGCAGGCGATTGAGTCTGGCGTGATCGGCGATGTCACTGTGCTGCGCTGCCGCAACTGCCACGACGGCGCGTTGAGCCGGCTGGCTGCCCGACTATTGGTATGACCCGGAGACCACCGGCGGCGGCGCGATGATGGACCTTGGCGCACACCCGATGTATCTGTCCGCCTGGATGCTGGGCAACCCTGTGCGCATCCAGTCCATGTTCACCAACAAGACCGGCCATGCCGTGGAGGATAACTCCATCTCCACCATCGAATTTGAGGGCGGCGCGATCGCTGTGTCCGAAACCTCGCTGTTTCCCCATGTGCCCGCAGATCTTCGAAGTTTACGGCACCAAGGGCGTGATCCTCTGCGAGGACGACAAGGTTCGCATCAAAACTGCCGATTCCCAGAAATACCTCAAGGACGGCTGGGTCGAGCCCAAGCTGCCCGCGGGCTTCCGCACCCCCACCCGTCAGTGGGTCGAGGCCATTCTCTACGGCGGCGGGTTCGCTACGGCGTAGGCGTAAAGGAAGGCCGCATGCTCACCGCGCTGATGGAGAACGCCTATATCTCCGACCGTGAGCGCCGCGAGGTCAAGTTCTGATTCGAAAGCCAAAGAAAAGAGACTGCAACAAGTCTCTTTCTTTTTTGAAGAAACGATGACATACTGTTGTCGTCGTTCTTCTGCTATACTCAGTATCAGAAAGCGGGAGGGAAGAAACCATGCGGACGCTGAGCACCCGGCAGGCGCGGCGGTTCCTGCTGCTCAAGAACGGGCTGATCGGAGGCTATCGCTTCAAAGGGAAGCAGGGCGCGCTGGATTATGTCCGTCAGGCAGGCTGCGTACAGTACGACCCGGTGGATCTCTGCGGGCGCAGCGCAGATCTGACGCTGCTCTCCCGTGTGAAGGGGTACCGCAAGCAGGATCTGCAATCGCTGCTCTACGAAGACCGCGCGCTGATCGACTATTTCGACAAGCAGTTATCCATCCTGCCGGCGCAGGACTGGCCCTGCTTTTGCCCGCGAAAGGCAATTCTGGCAGGAGCACCAAACGCGCGCCGGGAGCAGGTGGGAACAGGCCGCAGAGCGTGTGCTGCGGGAGATCGAGTGCGCGGGCCGCTTCCAGCCGGGATCTGGACCTGCACAGGAACGCGCAGATTGGTATTGGTCGGAAACCCCGCCTGAGCCGCGCCGTGCTGGAAACACTCTATTTCCGCGGCGAACTGATGGTTCACCACAAAGCGGGGGCAACATCAAGTTTTATGCAAAACCATCCGATATGCTGCCGCAGGGCTGCTGGATGCACACCCGATCCCTTTCCGGACGAAGCTGCGCATCTGATCTGGCGCGTAAAGCGGCGCATCGGCGCGGTGGGCCTGCTGGGCGACCGCGCGTCCGACGCCTTTCTTGGGCTCGATCTGCGGGGCGGAAAGCGTCAGGCGGTGTTTGCGGCGCTGAAGCAAAGCGGCGCGCTGCTGCCGGTACCAGATCGAAGGCTTCAAAGGAACCGCTTTATGCGCTGGCGGAGGACGAAGCGCTTCTCGACCGCGCCTGTCGGGGAGACTTTGCGCGCGCACGGAATTTCTCGCGCCGCTCGATCCCATGCTGTGGGATCGAAAGCTGATCGAAGCGCTGTTCGACTTTCACTATCGTTGGGAGATCTATACTCCGCCGGAAAAGCGCATCTACGGCAGCTATGTGCTGCCCATTCTGCACGGAGAGCGCTTTGTCGGCGCATCGAGGCGGTCTGCGACCGCAGGTCAAAGGTGCTGCGCGTCAAAAATCTCTGGTGGGAGGACGGTGTGCGCCGCACCAAAGCGCCGGCGCAGGGCGTGGAACGCGCCATCGAACGCCTGCGCCGCTTCAATGAAATGGACGAGATCGACTGGCAATGCCAGCAAAATTAAGGAGGAATTCGGAAGATGCACAAGTGGTACGACGAAGAATACGAGTTCACCGTCGAGGTGACCGGCTTCCCTGCGCGGGGACAAGACCGAGCATTATTGCCGAAACGGCGAGCAGATCGGGGATATCTATCATTGTACTTACGGCTGTCCCGTTAATGGGCAGGGCTACGGAATCTGCTCCAAAACCATGATGATGCTCTACCCGATCATGGAAGCAGTGCGCAGCGGCGGTGACCTGACCAACATCGGCGGGGAGAACAAATATTCCAAGACCATCGTCTGTCCGGACGGGTGTGTGATGTTCCGCTTCACCGCCAAGCCCACCGGGAACGAGAACTTTTACAAGGGAAAGTATTTTATGTAATTTTCCCCAAACCCCAAAACAGGAGCGCTGCTTTCATCGACGAAGAAAGCAGCGCTCCTGTTTTGGGGTATTTGAAGGCGATCAGGGGACGGTGTATTGATTCATTTGGTCAAACGCCCTTCCCCTGTCGTTTTTTACGATTCGGAAATCACGACTTCGTAGCTCACGCTCTCCAGCACACCGGCATATTCCAGATTCAGCCGCACGTTGTATGTGCCGGGCACATCAAACAGCATATCCACATCGTTTTCCACCGTCGCCGCAGAGCCCTCCGGTCTTTGGGAGATCTCGGCATAAAGCGGATGGATCTCCAAATGCTCCTCTGCCGTGCAAAGGCGGCGGTCGTAGCCGGCTCCAATCCAAAGGTCACGCGCAGGGGGAACCGTCCGTGGGCAGCGTCAGATTGCTGTCAAGGTGGGGCGGGAATCCTTCCAGCTCCAAAGACATTTGCAGTCCTGATAGGCCGACGAATGTTCCGTAGCCACGAGCAGCAGCTGCTCCGGGCCGATGGTTTGGTCGTGGTAGGAGATCAGGCTGTCAATCAGATAAACGCCGGGGGATTGAATCGTCAACACATTTCCGTCTGAAAGCACTGCCTGAGCTCCCGCGCTTCGGTGCAGCAGCTTTGCGCCGCGCAGCGACGCTTCCCCTGTCATGATTTTCCGCCGAACAGTGTCCGCTGTCAAAATTGCCCTCAACATGCAGTGCCAGCGTCAGCGGCTCACCGTTAAGGGGCAGCACCGTACTGCCATCCGGCGTGGAGAGCCGTGCGGAGCGCAGAAGGCAAGTGCAGGGCAATGCAGCCGCGCTTGGCGCTGTCGCCGCAAGCATCGGCGAAGGGGCGGGCGTGGCCGAGGACGGCAAGGCATTCGGTTCGACCGTTTGAACCATCGGCGAAGGGCAGAGCCAGGCTCCCGCCAGCAGCAAAGCCATTGCGCCTGCGCCGACGCCGCGCCTGAGTCTGCGCTTTTTTGCCCGCGGGCGTTTGTGCATCCAGCGCGCGCAACAGCTCCTCTGCGCTGGCGTACCGCTTTTTCGGATCAAAAAGCTGTGCAGCGCGCAATCACAGCGTGCAGCGCACCCTCGCATTTTGCGCCCATGACGTAGTGCTCGCCGGTCTTCATCTCGTAAGCGTTACGCCCAGCGAAAACAGATCACTGCGCACGTCGGTCTGCGCCAAACCATATTGTTCCGGCGCGGCATAGCCCATTGTCACAATGCCGGGTATCGGTATCCCGCATCCGCGTCGTACAGCCGTGCAGCGTCAAAATCAATCAACACAAATCGACCGTTTTCGCGCCGCAGTATGTTCTGGGGCTTGACGTCGCGGTGAATGATGGGCGGCTGCGTGCTGTGCAGCAGACGCAGAGCCTGTGCGACATCAAAGGCGACCTGTCTCAACGTTTCGTCGTCCAGCGGTCCTTGCTCCTGTGCATAAGCTTCCAGCGTCTGTCCGCGGATATCCTCCTCGTGCACCTCCAGCGCACCGTCAACCTCTTTCATCAGCAGGACGGCGGGGAGATACGGCGAGCGGAGAGCTGCCAGTTTTTCATAAACCTCCCGGCAGCGCGGGTCCACGCGCTTGATCAGATGAGTAATATCGCCATGATCGTCCAGCGCAAAACGGATCTTACCGTCTTTTTGCTGCCCGACCAGCGATTTCAGAAACTCATCCTTCAGCGACATGGTTGTACAAACCCTCTTCCCCACGATATGTGATAAAAAGAAACCTACTATGATTATAGCAGATTTCTTTCTATTTGATAAGGGGAATAGTTTTATGCAACCAAAGATGCGGTCCACGACCAGCTTGCGGAACTCGGGCGTCAGCAGGCAGAAATACGCCGTAAAGCCCGTCACGCGGACGACCAGATCGGGGAAGAGATCCGGGTTCTCGTTGGCAGCCAGGATCTGCTGCGCGTTGATGATGTTGATGTTGAGCAGCGTGCCGCCCTGATCGAACAGCGTCAAAATGTCATCGCAGATCTTGTCCACGGCCTCTTCGCCGCGCGCCATGCCGGGATCGCTTTGGCTCAGAAAACCGGCCTGTCCCGCACATTTCTCTAAAAGGGTTTAGTCCCTAATAAAGAACAAAAAGGAGAACGTGAGACTGCTCTCCGCTCTCCTTTTTTATGCAGATTTACAGCGTAATGACGCAGTGGAAATCCACCTTTTCCGGCAGGTGGTATTTTTCCAGCAGCTTGGGACCGCAGCTAGTTGGAGCCGAGGCCGGAGTGTGCAAAAGTCGAGGCAGAGCACGGTTTTCCGGAACCTTTTCCAGCTCAAAGTTGTGGCGCTTCTTCGTCAGCTCCTCCTGCGTATAGTGCGAAGCGTTGAAGGAGAATTCGCCGGTGACGCACAGCTCGCTGCCCGCGCCGCGCACCCAGAGCTCGCGCGTGCCGAAGTGGCTGCCGTTCTCCTGGGGCTTCAGGTAGTCCTCATGCAGGTCGTCCACCGCCGCGTCGAAGCGGCCCAGCCAGGCTGCGCGGTGCTTATCGACATAGCTTTCGGTGGGACCGTAGCCAAGGTAATGCACCTTCTCCATGCCGGGCTTGAGGAAGAAGCGCAGGCCGAAGCGGGGCAGGTCGGGCATACGGGCGAAGGCTTTGCGCATCGTACCGTCGATGGCAACGCGGCCAGCGCCGTCGATGGTATAGGTCACGTCCACCTCGGCAATGCGCGCGGCGGATACCGAGGAGAGGGAGAGCAGCGCGTGCAGCACGGCGCAGCCCCTGTGCACCACCGCGTCGAAATCATAGACCTTGACGGTCATGCGATCATAGCCCATGCGGTAGAGAGATCCACCGCAGTATTGCGGTCGTTGTCGACCGGTGCGCGCCAGATGTTCCACTGAGCCGGTTTAGCCAGCAGCGGCTGGTTGTGCGCGGTCAGCTGTGCAGGCGCGCCCGTTTCCGCATCGACACATGACAGAAATTTGCCGCGAACCGTGACGGACTTTGCGTCGCGGGTGATTTCAAATTCTCCTTTTTCAGGGACGAATGCTTCTTTCTTTTCATCGCCGAGGGTAATCTGATCGTGCCCCAGCTCGTGTCCCGCAGGAAGCAGACGGTGTCCTTGAGCGCGCGGTAGATCAGGCGCGCGTGGACGAGCTGTCCTTCCGGCGCGCTGCCGGGGAGCTGAATCCCTTTTCTTCTCCGGCGGGGATCGAAACCACCGGCACCTCCAGCGACTCCCGTCCACGCCATCCGCCATGTAGACGCACTGCACGGCAGCAAAGTCCGCGGCGTTCTGGAACGCCTTCTGGTTGCGCAGCAGCACGGCGTGATGCTTGGGATCGTATTCACGGCGCGCAGCGGGCGGATGACGTTCTTGTATTCGATCAGGCCGTGTGCGGCGTGCGGTCGGGTATGACCAGACCGTCCATGCAGAATTACCGTCGTCCGACCTCGTCAAAGTCGCCGCCGTAGAAATACATCTCCTTGCCGGTCTTGGTGCGGCCTAGCGTAAATGGGCATGATCGCACCATTCCCCGTGACAAAGCCGCCGCAGAAATTCTCGTATTTATCGATCCAATTCCTCGATAATCCTCTCTCTGCGTCTCAGGGCCGCGCCCATGGCATGGATGTACTCACAGAGGGATCAAAACTATCGTTTTGGGGATTTTCGCAATATTCGCGGATGAAGTCCAGCTGTGGATACATCCGGCTGTACAGGTCGATGTCCTGATTTCCCTGGGATCGCCGATGCCGTTGGTGCCGCCTTCATAGTGCAGCAGACGCGTGGGCCTGTTTTCCTTGACCCACTTTGGCCGCCTTGATGAAGTTCTGGCCGTAGCCCGGATTCGTTGCCCATCGACCAGATCAGCACGCAGGGGCGGTTCTTTTGTCACGCGTAACGCAGCGCTAGCACGCGGTCGAGTTACACGGTCTTTTCATACATCGGATCTTCTGCCAACAGCGCAAAATCGCTCTCGTTGTATTCGCCGAAGCAGTTCACCACGCCGTGCATCTCGATATCCTCTCATCAATGACATACAGGCCGAGCTGATCGCACAGCTCGTAGAAATACGGGCTGTTGGGGTAGTGGCTGGTGCGCACGGGCGTTGATATTTGCTGTTTCATCAAGCTCAGGTCGCGCAGCATCTCGTCATAGGTCACGGCAAAGCCGTTCACGGGCGAGCTGTCGTGGCAGGTTCGCACCGCGGAACTTGATGGGCTTTCCGTTGAGCTTGACGACGCGGTTTTCGATGGACACCTCGCGCACGCCCACGGCGGTGAGAGAGTTTTTCCATCTCAGTTTCCAGCGTCAGGTCATAAAGGTTCGGCGTCTCGGCGTTCCAGAGCTTGGGCGCGTCGAGCACAAAAACCGATCTTGTTTTCTACGGCCTTGCCGGACGCTACGACGCTGCCGCCGTCCTTCAGCGTATATTCCACATTCACCGCGCGGTGGTGTCAGATCGACTTCGATATGCGCCTTGCCGCCCGCCAGCTTGGTGCGGACGGTGAAATCGCGCACGCGGGCGCGCGGACGCTAACAAGTAGACGTCGCGGAAGATGCCGCTCATGCGTGGAATTTATCCTGATCCTCGGCATAAGTACCGCTGGACCACTTGACCACCAGCACGCGGGATTTCGTTGCCGTTTTCCAGCAGATGGCCGGTGATATCGAATTCCAGTGGAGTGCGGCACGCCGGAGAAACCGGCATATGCGCCGTTGACCCAGACGAAGAATGCGGAATCCACGCCTTCAAAGTTCAGGTGATACCCCATCCCGGAGACCTTGTGCAGGTTCAGGCGCTTGACATACAGCGCGCAGGGGTTCTTGTCCGGCACAAAGGGCGGATCATAGGGGATGGGGTAGACATTGGTATACTGATGCGCATCGTAGCCGTGGGTCTGCCAGACCGACGGCACCGGCATGGTCACAAATTCGGTTTCCTCCAGCAGCGCGTTTTCTTCCAGCCCCTGAATGCTCTCATAGAAATGAAAGTCCCAGTCGCCGGAAAGCGGCGTCACGCGATCGGAATCCAGCCGGGTTTGAATGCTCTCGGCCGGTGGGCAAAGTAAAGGAATGACATACGAACGGTTGGGCTCCGTGCCCTCGTGGAAGGAGTTGAGGATTTTCCAGATAAGCTTAAAATCCATCTTCTTTGCCTCCCTGTTATTCAATGGTTTCATCCAATGTCATTGTGTCACGGAAACAACGTCAAGTCAATGCAACAATGTTTGCCCGGTATGTAACTTTGACGGACGGATCCGCCGTTTTTACCAGCCCTTGGGCTGATAGGTGAAATGATCAAAGCGCGCCTTTTCCCCGCACTTGCGGCCGTTGCCCGGTGGCATAGAGGCCGAGCATCACGCCCGTGAAGGAGATGGGCGTAGCCTCTGTGGAAGGGCGCGTCTCCCGCCGTGCAGACGGGCTGGCCGTTGCACAGGAAGGTGTAGTGCAGCTTATCCGCCTCCAGGCCGAAGGTGACGTCGCCCGCCGGTGCGGGAAGATCTGCCGCCAGCATCTCCATGTCCCCGATGATGCGCGCACCTGTACGCGGCTTGGCCGAGCTGCGTGCGGGTCAGGAAGATTTCGTAATGCGTTTCGAGGTTATAGAAGGCGGTCAAGCCCGCTTCTTCATGCAGGCGCGGCTCAAAGGCCACTGTGGTGCTGCACGCCATATCAAAGTGCTGCTGGCGGCGCATCAGCAGGGTGGGATTAAAGGCGTTGAGGTTTTCCGCCACACCCTGGGCAGCAGACCGTGATCGGTGAACTGATAAAAGCTCCGCGTTCGGCTCGCGCAGCATCACCCATTCTAGCCCCTGCGAATGGAAATCCGTGACGGGGCTGTGCGCTGCAACGGGGCATTCCGGCAGATTGACGTCGCCCTCCAGCGGGCAGGTGCCGATGTAGGGAAACCGTCTTCCCACTGAACGGGCGCAAGATAGGTTTCTCTGCCCAGATGATGGAAATACTGCTGCGACGTGCGGAAGGCGAGGAACACGGCATACCAATCGCCGTTCTGGGTCTGCACAAGGTCTGCATGGCCCGTCGCCTGAATGGGCATATCCGCTTCGGTATTGCGGTTGGTCAGGATAGGGTTGCGGGGCGAAGGCTCCCACGGTCCGTGGGCGACGCACTTCTTGCAATCGTCTCCATGTGGCCGTATTCGGTTCCGCCTTCCGCGATCATCATGTAGTACATCCCGTCGATCTTGTAAAGATGCGGCGCTTCGGGATAGCGTCCGCCGGTGCCCCGCCAGGAGGGGCGCGTGGGCGCGAGCTTTTCGCCGGTGCGGATGTCGATCTCGCAAATGCTCATGCACCCGTTGCCGTTGGAGAGGAAGTAGACCTTGCCGTCGTCGTCAAAGAGCAGGAGGGGTCGATGCCTGCCTGGTCGACGTAGATCGGTCGCTCCAGTCGCCCGCAGGATCGGTCGCAGAAACATAGAAGTTCCCGCCGCAGGGGACGTTGGTCGTGACCATAGTAGAACACGCCGTCGTGCCAGCGGATGGTGGGGGCGAAGATGCCGCCGGAGTGGCTTGGCCTCCTTCAGCGGCAGCTGGGAGGCACGGTCAGGCAGTGCCCGATCTGCTCCCAATGCACGCAGATCCTTGCTGTGGAACACCCGGCACGCCGGGAAGAATTCAAACGTCGAAGTTACCAGATAATAGTCCTCTCCCACGCGGCAAACGCTGGGGTCTGGATAGAATCCGGAATAATTGGATTCTTAAATGCGTCATCTGCTTGTTCCTCCTGTTTTTTATGATGTCTCTTTGCTCTCTTCCGCGGCGATGTGTGCGCGGATTTGCTTTCATGCAGCCGGCAGTAGGCATAAGCAGCTTCCATAAAGTCCGTCAGGCTGTTTTCCCGGTACATTCTGCGCGGCGTTTCGAGGCACCGGCGCCTTCCAGCTTCATATTGTAAAAAGTAGGGATAAACGCAGCCGCCTTCTCTTCCGGATAATAGGGTTGAGTCGGAATCAGCCGCGGGTCGCTGAGGAAAGGATACACCGCCATCTCGCTTAAGATCCACTTCAGATTCGGCTGCTCGTATTCCCGCAGGAGCGTCGCCAAGTGCTTGTTCCATGCGTCAAAACCAGATAAAATGCGTGATCTCGTGCATCGAAATGCCCATCGCGCCGCGCTGCTGTTCATCCAGAACACATCGAACGCCTGCTGCTCCAAAACCGCGGGCAAACGTTGCCCAGCGCCATGCCCCTGTATTTTCTCCAACTTTTCCGGATAAATCCCTGTCAAAGCCCGGAAAGCGCCTGCAGCAATCACGCCCCGTGCTTTTGCCAGTGCGCGTTCCACCGATCGCTTTTCGGCAAACTCCGTCTGCTTTTTCGACCAAACGGCTCCAGCTTGCTTTGGTAATACGCTCTTCTCTCCGACATAGGCAGCTCACGGGCTCTTCTTCCTTTTTCAGCATCGGATAGAAATAGAAGTTGGCGTCCCGCCACCAGTCGCTCTGATTGCTCTCCTCAAACAGCATCATGCTGTCCAGGCTATACGAAAATCCCGGATTGACAAATTCCAATTTCATCGAAACCCCTCCTTGTTTCAAGTATTCGGTTTTCCTTGACCAAGGGCGGGCTGTTACGTCAATACTTCATCTCGCGGTTCACCGCGCCGGGCAGCGGACGGCCCTCAATATAGGCGCGCAGGTTCTCCGCAAACCACTCGGCGTGCTTCTGCTTGGACGCGCCCAGGCCGGAGATATGCGGCGTGATGAGCACGTTGGGGCAGTCCCACAGCGGATGCTCCGGCGGCAGCGGTTCGGGATCGGTCACGTCCAGCCCCGCCGCGGCAATGTGGCCGGATTTCAGCGCGTCCATCAGCGCCCCAGTGTTGAGGATGGATCCTCTGCCGATGTTGACGACCACCGCGCCGTCCTTCATCAGGCCGATGCGGCGCGCGTCGATCAGGTTCTTGGTATAGGGCGAACCGGGCAGGCAGATCAGCACAAGATCAGCCTTGCCTAAAATCGCGTCCAGCCCGTCCTCGCCGGTATAAATCTCATCATATGGCTCAAAGGGTTCGCAGGGATGGAGCTTGTAGCCCAGCACCTTTGCGCCCATGGCCTGACGATGCGCGCGGCGTTGCTGCCGATATCGCCCGTGCCCAGCACCGCGGCGGTCTTGCCGTTGACATTGCCCAGCATCGGGATGAACGGCCACTTTTTCTCTTTCATGTTTTCTACCGAGGCAGGAATGCCGTGCATCACCGCCATCAGCAGCGCGATGACGTGCTCGCCCACCGCGTCGCGGCATAAACGCCCGCGCCGTTGGAGACGGGCAGACTGCTGCCGTGGCAGCGGTCCACCTCATCGATGTAGCCGTCAATGCCGGCGGAGATGGTATGGATGTATTTGACGTTCTTTGCCGGGGCGATCTGGCTCTTATCTCCGTAGTTCATCAGCACTTCGGCGCTGGCCAGCACCTCATCCGGCACTTTTGCGTTCCGGGGATAGCCCAGGAATTCAAACTCGGGAAACTGCTCCCTGCAGGTAATTCATGGGTCCCGGCCCCAGATCACAGCCCACCACGCAGATTCTCTTGCCCATTTGTCAGCACCCTCCGTTTCCCATTTTGTTCTGTTTATTTCTGTGCATACTGCATCACGCTGTTTCTCAGCTCGTCAAAAAAACCGTCGTATTCCTGCCGAGAGGCCGCCCGCGGCCAGGTCATCACGCGCAGCGGATGCGCCTCGAATCCCCTGCGGTAGGGCGGATGCCGGTGCGGATAAGGATTCTGCACAAAGCCCAGCCGCTCGTAAAAAACGCAGCCGCCTTTGAGAAATCTCGTCCTGCGGCGGGTCGATTTCCAGCAGCACCAGAGGCTTATCCTTACAGAAATCCGCCAGCAGCCGGGGAGCCGATCCCACTGCCGCGCATCTGCGTATTTACTGCAAAATGTTCTACATAAAACAATTCTTTTCATCTTCCAGCAAAACAGCAGACCGAGGGAAATTCTCGCCCTCCCAGGCGCTCAGGCAGTAAAACCGCTCATTCTCCAGCGCGGCCTTATGATCCGCATCGGTTCGCTGTTCGTTGATGGGAAAGCTCGTGTGGTAGAGCGCCATCGCGCGCTCCATGTGCTCGTCCCAGCTCGTATGCCGAATCCATTCCATGGAATTTGATCCTCGCTAATGTTTTATCAACTGGGGTTGCACAGCAGCATCGCATCGATGGAATCCACCAGCGCCGTCCAGGCCGCCTGCAAAATAGACGTGGAGACGCCCACGGTACCGAAGGTGTGCTCACCGTCGGTCGAGCGGATGTAGACGCGCACGCGCGAAGCCGTTCCGCCGTCGGAATCGACCACGCGCACCTTAAAGTCCACAAGCTTCAGCAGCTTTTGAGCTGCGGATAGAAGATGGTCAGCACGCGGCGCAGCGCGCAGTCGAGCGCGTTGACGGACCGTCCCCTCAGCAGCGGTGATTTTCCACCTGATTGCCCACGCGCACCTTGATGGTAGCCACGGTGCAGGTGATGTCCTCCGGCCGCTGACAGAACACCTGAAAATCCAGCACCTCGTAAAAGCTGCGGTACTGCCCCAGCTGCTTGCGCACCATCAGCGTAAACGAATCGTCCGCATCCTCGAACTGATAGCCTTCAAACTCCATTTGCTTGAGCTTGTTGAAGATATGTTCGACGATGGGGAGTCCCTTTCCACCGTCGGATCGACGGAATGGATGCGGCCCATCAGGCTGTTGCGCCCCGCCAGATCGGAGATGACGAAGGAGCGGCTGTTGCCCACCGCATCCGGGCTGATATGCTCGAAGGTATGCGGGTTTTTCAGCACGCCGTCGATGTGCATTCCCGCTTTATGGGTAAAGGCGGACTGCCCCACGAAGGGCAGGCGCGGATCATGGGAGAGATTGGCCACGGAGCTGACAAATTTGGAAAGCGAGGTCAAAAGCGGCAGATTAGGGAAACAATCAATCCCCATTTTGAGCACGAGATTGGGAATCACGGTGCAAAGATCGGTGTTGCCGCAGCGCTCGCCCAGGCCGTTGACCGTACCCTGCACCATGGTCGCCCCTTGCGCACGGCGGTCAGCGAACCTGCGGCGGCTACGCCGCTGTCATTGTGGCAATGAATGCCGATCTTGCCGGGAAAGCGCTCTGCCACCGCCCTGACGGTATTGCGGATGTCCTCCGGCAGCGTGCCCCCATTGGTATCGCACAGCACGAGGAACTGCGCCCCCGCGTCGCTCGCCGCCTGCAGGGTTTTCCATCGCATAGCGCGGGTTGGCGGCATAGCCGTCAAAAGAAATGCCCGCGTCAAAGAACACGGTCTTGCCTGGGCCTGACAGAGGAACCGCACCGAATCGGCAATCATGTTGAGGTTTTCCTGCAAGGTGGTGTGCAGCACCTTCCCGCACATGAAAATCCCAGGATTTTCCGGGAAAATGGCGACGTGTTGACAACCGACATTGGCCAGCACGTGTTCAGCCCGGCGTCGGCGTGTGCCTTCCGCCCCCGCGCGGCGCGTGGAGCCAAAGGCCACCAGTTTTGCGTTTTTCAGTGGCTGGGTGCGCATTTCTTCATAGAGTTCTGCGTCCTGGGATTGCTGGCGGGGTTGCCTGCCTCGATGAAGTGTATTCCCACCTCGTCCAGGCGCTGAATCACCTGCTCCTTGTCCTGAAGCGAGAAGGTTACAGATTGCCCCTGCGCGCCGTCGCGCAGCGTCGTATCGTATAAATACAGCATTTCTCTTATTCCTTTTCTACTTCCGTTGATTTCTCTGCCCATCTTCCGCGTGCCTGACAAGCTCGCTCCTATATCCGGCGGTGATCATTCCCGTCGGCAGCGCCCGGCGCTCCCGCCGAATCGCAGACATGATGAGATTGAAGCTCTTGGAATACCGCAGCAGTCTTCATGCCTTATTCAGTCTGAACAAACGAAAGCGCTTAAAGCCGGAGTTCAGCACCGCGACCGACGGCAGTATGGACAGCAGATCGTCCACGATAAACACCGCGACGGTGATCCGATCCGGCCGCTGAAAAAACGCGTTGATTTGCTTAAAGCATGAGGGAAAATGCTCGCCGCAATGCAGATCAGCAAAATCATACTTGCGCGATTGCCTTTTTCCGCAACCTCAATGATTTTCTAGATCTTTTTCTCACGGCTGCTCCGCCCTCTTTTTTTTTCCTATTCCCCAATGGAATGATAAAGCGGCAGTTCCATCGTGCTGCGGATCTCATCAAAGGGATAAGCCACAAACATCACCAGACCGTAAAGATCATCCCGGCTGATACAGCCGACCATACGGCTATCCTTGAGATGGGCCGGTTATCGCCCAGTACAAAAATATTCGTCTTCTCCCACCTGATATGGGCCGAAATTCCGCTCATCGATGCGGGTGATGTAGGTTTCAACCAGCTCTTCGCCATTGATATAGAGTTTGCCTTCCTTCAGTTCCACCGTTTCGCCCGGCAGACCGATGATGCGCTTGATGAAGAGCGTTTTCCCTCGCCGGGATAATGGCAGGTGATGATCTGACCGCGCTGCGGATCATGGATACGGAATTCCAAACGGGAAACGCCGGTGATATTGTTGCTGTGAAAGGTGTCAAGCATGCTGCCGCCGTCCACGCGGGCAAAGGTAAACAGATAAGTATGGATCAGCAGCGCTGCCAGCACAGGAATGATGATGGTCAACGCCCATTCCACGATCTCCTTCAGTACTTTTTCTTTGTTCATGTGTCTTTTTCCTTTCCGGCCGCAGGCGCTTTTATTCTGCGGCGCGTTCAGCGTTTTGATCTGGTCAAACGGAAACAGCACGCAGACCGCTCGCCCGACGATGCTGCTTTCTGCCAGCGTCCCTTCCGTGCGGGAATCGTGTGAATTGGCTCTATTGTCGCCCAGCACAAATACATGCCCCGGCTCCACCGTGACAGAGCCGAAGTCCTCCTGCGCGGGGTGCGTCACATATTCTTCCTGCAAGGCCTGACCGTTTAGATAGGTCATGCCGTCCCGAATCTCCAGCGTATCGCCTCCAGCGCGATGACGCGCTTGATGTAAAAATCGTGAGACGACGGATAGCGGCAGATCACGATCTGCCCCTGCTGCACGCCGCCAAAGCGGCAGGTGAGCTTTTCCACCGCCACAATCTGCCCTGAATACAGCGTATCCTGCATGGACGGGCCGTCCACTTCGGTAATGGAAAACACAAACGCGCGCACCAGTGCCGCCAGCACGATCACCGCCAGCAGTTCTGCGGCAAACCGCAGCGCGCTGCGGCGCTTTTTCGTCTGGCGCTCCCAGCGTCTTTCCATGCGCGTGGACATCAGTCTTCCTCCCGGGCGTCTTTTCCCAGGTGCTTTTTTCATTCTCTTTTTCAAACTCTGCGCGCTCGAGCATCACGATGCGGCCGCAGCCCTTGCATTTGATTTTAATATCCGCACCCACGCGGATGATCACCCAGCGGTCGCTGCCGCAGGGATGCTTTTTTCGGGTCTGGATGAGGTCCCTAAAGCAAGCTCGGTCGTCATATTCCGCTTCCCCTTTCTCAAACGATCATAACTCAATTTATTATACCATGTTTTTCACTCCCTTGCACCCCGCAAATGCGCTGCACAAAAGCCGAACGATCCCCTTTTTCAACCTTTCACACGGTCGCGCTTTGACAGGAAGAAAAGCCTTTCCATAATAGGGGATAAAAAGAACCGCAGTCGAGCGGAAAGGAAGGAACGAACATGGATCTGAAAGAGCGCATTACCGCCTGGGTAGACGCACACCAGGCCGAATATTTTGACGATTTGAGCAAACTCATCGCCGTCGATTCCGCCAAGGGCGAGGCGCTGAGGGCAAGCCCTTCGGTCAGGGCTGCGCCGACGCTGGCGTTGGGGCAGGACATTCTGAAATCCCACGGCTTTGATTCCGAAAACGACGATAACTATGTCATTACCGCCGACCTCAACGATAAGGAGACTGAGTTGGGATTCTGGCGCATCTGGACATCGTGCCCACCGGCGACGGCTGGAGCTATGACCCGCTGACCATGCGTCAGGACAAGGAAAGGTCTATGGCCGCGGCACGGCGGACGACAAGGGTCCGGCTTTGCGGCGTTCTACGCGATGCGTGCGGTGCGCGAGCTGGGCGTGGAGCTTTCCCAAGAACTGCAAGCTGATTCTGGGTGCGGACGAGAGTGCGGCCCAGCGACATCCGCCACTATTTTGCCGGCCATCCCGTTCCGCCCAAGACGCTGTCGCCCGATGCGGACTACCCCGTCATCAATATTGAAAAGGGCGGTCTGCACGCGGACGCTTCCGCTGAATGGGCAGGAGGACGTGCTGCCGCGCATCGGCTGGATCGATGCGGGCATTAAATTCAACGTTGTTCCCGCAAAGGCCAAAGCGCTGGTGCTGGGACTGGCCGCTAAGCGATGTCAAGCCCTATCTGGCCAACGCGGAGAAAAAGACCCGCGCGACCTTCGACGTTGTGGACGAGGCCGAGGGTGCGGTGATCTACGCGCAGGGCGTCAACGCGCATGCCTCCACGCCTTACGAAGGCGTCAACGCGCTGACGGCGCTGAACACGCTGCTGGCGGCGCTGCCGCTGCACGGCCATGGCGCGGAGCTGGTGCGCGGCCTTTCCCGCATCTTCCCCCACGGCGATTTCTACGGTGTGGGCGCAGGCGTTGCGCAGGAGGACGCGGTTTCCGGCAAGCTCACCATCACGCTGGATATGCTCGATGGACGAACACAGCGCCCGCGCGGTGGCGGACTGCCGCGCCGCGCTCTGCGCCAACGACCAGAACCTGACCGACGTCATGCGCGCGAAATACGCCTCCATCGGCTTTACGATGGACGACAACAAGATGTATCCGCCGCACTATGTTTCCGAGGATTCTCCTCTGGTGCGCACGCTGCTGAAGGTCTACGAGGACTACACCGGCAAGCCCGGCCACTGCATCGCCATCGGCGGCGGCACCTATGTCCACAGCCTGAGGGCGGCGTCTCCTTCGGCGCGGCCTTTGAGGGTACCAACAACAACATGCACGGTCCGGACGAATTTGCTCTCAAGGAGCACCTGCTCGTCACCATCAAGATGTACGCCCAGGTCATCTGCGATCTGTGCAAATAAAATCTGCGCATAAAAGGAGCGCGGACTGAAATTCTTTCAGTCCGCGCTCCTTTGCTTTTTAATTTAGAAAATCCCCGGTGGGATAGTCGTTCAGCCGACGGGTGATCCGGATGCGGATGGAGCCGTCCGGCAGAACTTCCCTATTCCAAATTCGGTAAGGAACGCCGCGGCGGTTCAGATTTTCCTGGTATTCTTTCTCTTCTTCCCGAACAAGGCGCTGCGCAATTTCGGCGGGCACGTTGTCCTTCAGCTGAAAGTGAATGGTCTGGTGAAGACAAGCCGTCTGGATGCGCTTCACGCTTCTTCCTCCTCGTTTTTCAAATAATCTCCCACGGAATAGCCGTTATACTCCCGGCGCAGATGCAGCGTCACGCCATCCGGCCCTTGCTGCGGGAGATCACCTGCACGCGCAGATGCTTGCGCTCCAGCAAGCGCAGATACTCCCCCGCACTGCATCTCTGTTTCAAAGTGCTGAATTTGCTCGACACAGGCACTCTCGATTCTTTTCATCCTCGCATCTCCTTTTATTTTTTATCAAAAAAACGTGCCGGTTGCTTCAACAGGACTTACGTTCCGCTCAGCAAACTGCACGTTGATCTTATTTTCATTCTATCACCAGAACAATATTTTTTTCAAGCGTACAAAAAGATTAATTTTTTGTTGTAATGAGGATCTGTTTTTGTTATACTGTTCTAAAAGAACGGAAAGAGGGCGAGGCACGGTCCGGTGCAGGCGCTCTCCATATTGCGCGGGCAGGTTTTTGATCCGGATGAGGAGCAGGTGAAGGAAAAATCCGCAGGGAAACTCTGCGCTTTTTACCGGATGCTGCTCCGCCTCGCTCCCAATCATCAAAGGGAAGCCGCAGAGCAGCGTCTGCGGCTTCTTTTTTTCACTTCAAAGGAGGTTGTTTTTTCATGAAGGTCGTGATGATCAACGGCAGTCCCCACAAAAACGGCAACACGGCGGAGGCGCTGCGCGAGGTCGGACACGGACTGACCGACGGCGGCGCGGAATCTGAGCTGCTGCACATCGGCGCTGAGGTAGTTTCCGGTTGCCGGGGATGTTTTGCCTGCCGAACGCTCCAAAGATATGTGATCGACGATTGTGTCAACCGCGCGGCAGAAATATTGCGCCATGCGGACGGCATGATCGTCGCCTCGCCGGTATATTTTTTCTCGCCCACCGGCACGCTGATCTCGTTTCTGGATAGGCTCTATGCCGCCCATGGTGAAGTGCTGGTGGGCAAGCCCTTCGGCAGCCTGACGGCGGCGCGTCGAGGAGGAACGACGATTGCGCTGACCGTGCTGAACCAATTTGCACTGGTGGGGAACAGCCCATCATCCTCCTGTTACTGGTGCATGGTGCACGGCAGCACACCTGAGGAAGTGCGCGCCGATGCAGAGGGATGCGCATCGCCCTATACGCTGGGCGACGCATGGCGGAATACACCCAAAGGCTCTGCTAAAGACAAAGCAGGAGCGCGGACCTTTTCGTCCGCGCTCCTGCTGCGCTTTATAAAAGCTTACTGCTCGTTTTTGAGAACTCGAGGTTCTTGCTGATGAGCTCGCAGCGCTGCTTGACGCAGTCGGGGCTGCGATGGGGTCCTGGGGCGTATTGAAGGTGTAGTCCACCAGGCGATCGATGGTCGTGGTGGCTACGTGCATGCGGGTATCAGAGGAGGCGTAGTAGATGTAGACCTTATCACCCACCACGCAGGCGCCGTTGGCGAAGACAACGTTGGACACGTCGCCGACGCGCTCCTCCTGGCGCGGACGAGGAACACGCCGGAGGGCTCCGCGATGACCTTGGAAGGATCCTTCAGGTCGGTCGCAAACACATACAGCACATAGCGCAGTCCGGAAGCGCAGTTGCGGGACGCCGTGCGCGATGTGGATCCATCCGCGGTCGGTCTTGATCGGCACGCAGCCCGCGCCGTTCTTGGCCTCGGTGATGGTGTGGTAGCGGCGGATGGAGGTCATCTTTTCCTCGTCGATGACGGGATGGGTGATGTCCTCGCACAGGCCGAAGCCGATGCCGGAACCGGAACCGGTCTCGATGAAGCCGTCCATGGGGCGGGTATAGAAGGCTTGCCGTTGACGAACTCCGGGATGCAGCACCACGTTGCGCTGCTGGGGGCGAGCGCAGGGTGGTCAGGTTGGGCAGGCGCTCCCAGGTCTTCAAGTCCTTGGTGCGCACGATGCCTGCGCCGCCGCGACCGCCGCGGACAGGTCGTTCACGCTGTTGTCCTTGCTCTCGGAGCAGAACACGCCGTAGATCCAGCCGTCCTCATGCTGGGTCAAGCGCATATCGTAGACGTTGGTTTCCTCCGGGCAGGTATCGGGCAGCACCACGGGATAATCCCAGAAGTGGAAGCCGTCGATGCCGGGTATCGGACTCTGCCACGGCGAAGAAGGACTTGCGGTCGTTGCCCTCGACGCGGACAACGAGGTAGAACTTTGCCGTTCAAGTAGATCGCGCCGCTGTTGAGGGTGGCGTTGATGCCCAGGCGCTCCATGAAATAGGGATTGGTTTCGGGATTGAGGTCATATCTCCAGTGCACCGGCGCGAATTCGCGGGTGAGCACGGGATATTCGTAGCGCTCGTAGATGCCGTTATAGATGTCGGAGACGACATTCTTGCGGGAGACCAGCTTATCCACCTTCGCCTTTTCGATGTAGTAATTGGGATGCAGCATAATCTGTTCTTACCTCCGGTCTTTTTTATTTGATGCCGATTTCAGTATCGGTAGAAGACACTTTGCTGTGCTCCTTGATATAGGGAAACCACCTCGTTGACCTCGGTAAAGGCCAGGCCGACGACGGAATCCGCCGCGCCGTAGTAGATGGCGATGCGGCCGGTATCGGTATCCTGAAGCGTCGCGCAGGGAAGCAGACGTTGGGCACGAAGCCGCGCTCTTCATAGGGCATTTCGGGCGTGAGCAGGAAGTTCTCGCAGCGGTATTTGACGATGGACGGCTGGTCGGTATCAGAATCGCACCGCCGATGGAGTAGACATAGCCGTTGCAGGTGCCGGAAACGCCGTGATAGAACAGCAGCCAACCCTCATCGGTCTCGATGGGCGCCGCGCCGCCGCCAACCTTAAGCGACTGCCACCACTCGCTGCCGCGGCTCATCACATGACGATGACGGCCCCAATAGACCATATCCGGCGACTCGGACAGGGAAGATATCGCCAAAGGGCGTATGACCGCTGTCGGAGGGCGGGAGAGCATCAGGTACTTGCCGTTGTCCTTGCGGGGGAAGAGCACCGCGTTGCGGTTGAAGGGAATGAAGGGGTTCTCCATCCGGACAAAGGTCTTAAAGTCCTGAGTCTTCGCCAGGCCGATGGCTGCGCCGTAAAATCGGTGCACCACATGATATAGTAGGTATCTTCCACCTTGACCAGGCGGGGATCGTAGGCATAGCCGGGCATGAAGGGCTTGCCCTCTTCATCGACAAAGGGAATGCGGTTTTCGTCAATGGTCCAATGGATCGCGTCCTTAGAATAGCCCATGTAGATGTGGGGGATGCCGTTCACCTGTTCGCCGCGCAGCACTGCGACAAAGCCGTCCTCATACGGCGCGACGGCGCTGTTGAAGATGCGGGTGACGCCCTTGACGGGATTGCGATCGATCACGGGGTTGCCGCTGTAACGCCAGACGGGGAATTGATCGCCGAGGCGGGCTTTTCCTCCCAGGGATGTTGGGCAACGGGGTTCCGGTCAGTATTTTCGTCATAGACAAACCCTCCTGTTCCTGTAATATGTCAACCGGCCACATTTTCGGCCGACAGCTCTCAGACAAGATCATTATACACCCAATTTCAAAATCCGAAAAGAGGAAAAGTTGCGAAGCTTTACAGAAAAAGCAGGGCGCACGGCGGGATCTGCGTCTATTTTCCTAAAGAGTCGTCAAGGCATCGCATTTTCATCAATCCAGCACATTTCCTTCTGCGCTTTCCTTCTTCCGGTGCTGCATAAAACCGTTTGCTCCAAATCGAGCAGCGCACAGTTTGAGTTATCCACAATTTGCTGCACAGTTTGGGGATAACTTCGCATTTTTCTTCGCGCCGACTTTTTGTCCCGTCGAATTTCTTCCTGAACCGCGCCGTTTCCGCTTGTCCACGCTTTGTGGAAAACTCCTGTTGAAAAACATCCACAGGCAGTGGAATCTGTGGATCATTTTTCCTGTATAGAACTGCATGCATCTGTATAGAGTGTATATTTATTCATTTCGATGTGATTTTGCCTTTTGAGAGGATTTTATCGCGCCCCGTCAAAATATAATCCACAGGCGAAGCGTTCCGTGAAGGCGTCTTGACCCTCCCGCCGTGGAAAACCCTCCTGTTCTGTGGACGGCCAACCCCTGTCCTCCACATTTCTTTTCCCGGCCGTTTTTCCCTGCATTGCGCGACAAAATGAGGTTTTCCACACGATCCACATCTCTGCTTCTACTACGACTAGTTTTCTTATTTCTACCACCACCTTCCATCCCATTCTTTCTTCAACCCACAATCTGTCAGATGGATTTTCGAGACGGGGAGAACGCAAAAAAGGCTGCGCCCGATGATGAGGACGCAGCCCGTTATTTTTGTGCAGATGAAGAAGTTCACCTGCCGATGCTGAGAGGGAGAATATGCAAAACTGTCGCAGCCGCTCAAAACCGTTTCTCTAAGGAGGAGAGAATAAGCAAGGTTATTTTTTCGATGCGTGCAACCCGCTGAAGAAGCACGCCCGGGCGCTGCCTGACAATAAGAAGAATTCTGTGTTTCCTTTGCAGAACCCCAATGGGTTTCTACGCTTAAAGGATACACAGAATTCCCCTTTTTTACAATGAAGAAAGCATAAAAGACCGTTAAAGAAGCCAAAACAAATGATGAAGAAATTTTGACCGCCGCTGAAGGATGAACTGCAAAACGGCCCTTTTTCAGCACAATCCGATGCTTCCGCCGGAAATGGAAAAGCGCTGCGCGCTGGGCCAGCTGGCACTGTGGGCCGTGGTCGTCACCAGTGTCTGTACCGGCAGGATGCGTTCCAGCAGATACTGCTGCCGCCGGTCGTCCAACTCGCTCATAACGTCGTCCAGCATCAAGATGGGCCATTCGCCGGTTTCAGACCGGATCAAATCCAGTTCCGACAATTTGACGGCCAGCGCTGCGGTGCGCTGCTGCCCCTGAGAGCCGAAAGCGCGGATCTCACGGCCATCGAGCGTCAGCTCCATTTCGTCGCGGTGCACGCCGCGCAGCGTTGTCATGCGGCGCATATCCTCTTTTTGGGATTCTTCCAGCAAATGCAGCAGCGACGCTTCGTCGTTTGCCTTTCCGCAGTCCGGACGGTACTGCACCTTCAAAGCGCTCCCGCCCGCCGCTGATCTCCGCGTGGTTCTGCCCTGCCAGCTCCGAAAGCCGCGCGCAAAAGCTCTCGCGATACCCCATCAGCTTCCAGCCCAGCGACGCCAGCTGTTCGTTCCACACCGGCAGCGTGCCGATCAACTCCGGTTGCTCGCGCAAACTGCGCAGCAGCGTGTTGCGCTGTCGCAGCGCGCGCATGTATTGCTGCAAAGAGAAAGAAATAGGAGGGGTAGGTCTGCGAAAGCTCCATGTCCAAAAGCGCCGCCGCTCCGCCGGGCCGTCCTTGACGATGGAAAGGTGCTCCGGCGCAAAACAGCACGCAGTTGAGCAGCCCCATCAGCTCCCCGATGCGCGTCAGCGGCAAGCCGTCCGCCTTGATGCGGCGGCCTTCGGCCTGCGATAAGCGCACGGAAAGCTCGTGCAGCGTGTCGGTGCGCACGCTCTCCAGGCGAATGAGGGCCTGCGGCGCATCGTAGGCGATCATCTCTTTGTCGCGGCTGGTGCGGTGCGACCGGCCGAAACAGCAGTAAAAAATCGCCTCAAGCAAATTGGTCTTGCCCTGCGCGTTTTCGCCCACAATCAGATTGATGCCCGGACCCGGCTCGAAAACGCAGCTTTCGTAATTGCGGAAATGGTCGAGAGAAAGCTTTTTGACCTGCATGGACAGCTCCTCAAAAAGGTCGTGATAAAGGAAAAGGGGCGGCAAAAACGCCCCTTTTTGTGCGGAAGAAAAGGTTTTAGATGGCCGTGCGCACGGGCAGCACCAGATAGAGGAAATCCTCACCCTCGGTGGGCACCAGCACGCAGGGGAGATGTTGGAATTGAGGTTCAGCAGGAATTGCGTCTCGTCAATGGAGCGCACCGCCTCGCTGATATAGCGGACGTTGAAAGCGATGTCGATATCCTTGCCGGTGGTCTGCACATCCATCTCTTCGTAAACGTCGCCCATCTCCGAATTGGAGGTGATGGCCAGCTTGTCCTGACGGATCGAGAACTTGGCAGGTTGCTCTTGCCCCTCGCGCGCCATCAGCGACGCGCGGTCGATGCAGTCGGAGAGCTGATCGCGATCCAGCCGCACCGAAATAGCGTAGCTGGGCGGCAGCAGCTGGCGGTACTTGATATAATCGCCCTCAAGCAGACGGATGATGATGGTCGAAGCGCCAAGGTCCAGCTTCAGATGCGTCTTGAAAGGTGCATCGTCACAGGCGTTTCCTCATCGCCCAGTATTTTGCCCGTTTCAATGAAATATTTGCCGGAAACCACGGCCGAGAGGTTGCCGCAGCTCTCTTCCAGCTTGCCCATGCGGCGGGCCAGGCGGAAGCCGTCCAGCGCCACGAGGGTCAGCACGTCGCCGCTGATTTCCATCAGAATGCCGGTCAGAATCGGACGAGCGTCCTCCACGGCAATGGCAAAGCCGGTCTGGCGGATCATGTCGCGCAGCAGATTCTGCTTGACTATGATGGGCTGATCGTCGTCCACCTGCGGCAGCTCCGGGAAGTCCTGTGCGGACATGCCCTGCAAGGTGGTCTTGGAGCCGGAGGCGATGATCGAGGCGCGGTTGGTCTCGCTGACCGAGAGGGTCACTTCGCCCTCCGGCAGCTTGCGCACGATTTCGGTCAGCAGCCGGGCATTGAGCAGCACACGGCCCTCTTCAGCAATGGTGGCCGAGACGCTGGTCTCGATGCCCATTTGCAGATCGGTGCACATCAGATGAACGCCGGCAGCGTCCGCCGTAATGGAGACGCATTCCAGCACCGCCTGCGGGGAACGCGCGGCGCTCGCCTTTGCGGCAAGGGAAAGACCCTGCATCAGGTCGTCTTTCTGGCAAATGAACTTCATGTGTTTTCCCTCCCTTTAAGGAAACAGATCCGAAGTGATTCTTTTCTATATTTATAAGTAGAAGTTTGAAAAGGCCTGCGGTGATTTACGCACCCTGAATGCGCTTTTTGAGGGCTTCGACCGTGCTGCGCATGGAAGCGTCGCGCTGAATATCCTCCGCAACCTTATCGCAGGCGTGGATGACGGTGGTGTGATCCCGTCCGCCGAATTCCAGGCCGATGCGCGGCAGCGACGCGCCGTTGAGTTCGCGGATCAGATACATGGCCACCTGGCGCGGGACGGTGATCTCGCGGTTGCGGCGCTTGGATTTCAGATCATCTACCGAAACCGAAAAAGTATTCCGCGACGATCGCCATGATCAGGTCCGGCGTGATGCGCCGGGGATCCTTGACCGGGATCATGTCGCGCAGAGCCTCGGCGGCCACTTCTTCGCTCAGAGGCTTGTGGGAGATGTTGGCATAGGCCAGTACGCGCGTCAAGCATCCTTCCAGCTCACGGATGTTGCTCTCAACCTTGGTGGCGATGTAGGTATTGACCTCATCCGGCACATCCAGATGTTCAAGCTCCGCTTTTTTCTGGAGAATCGCGATGCGGGTTTCCAGATCGGGCTTGGAGATATCGGCAATCAGTCCCCATTCAAAGCGGGAGCGCAGCCGCTCTTCCAGTGTAGGGATGTCCTTTGGCGGCTTATCGGAGGAAATGACGATCTGCTTGCGCGCCTCATAGAGCGCGTTGAAGGTGTGGAAGAATTCCTCCTGCGTCTGCTCCTTGCCTGCGATGAACTGGATATCGTCCACCATCAGCACGTCCACATTGCGGTAGCGATTGCGGAACTCAAAGTTCGTGTTTGATCCGATGGCCTTGACCAGATCGTTGGTAAAGGTTTCGGAGGTGATGTAGAGGATGCGCGCGCCGGGGTTCTTTTCCAGAATCGCGTGGCCGATGGCGTGCATCAGGTGGGTTTTCCCCAGACCCACGCCCGAATAGAGGAAGAGAGGATTATAGGTATCCCCAGGGCTTTGGGACACGGCGTAGGCCGCGGCGTGCGCAAAGTTATTGGATTTGCCGATCACATAAGTAGAGAAGGTGTATTTGGGATTGAGCATGCTGCCGGAATCCTTGTCCGGCGCGGCAGGCGGCGCGGATTTTACCGGCGCGGCGGCTTCGGCGGGGGGTCAAAATGACATAGGAAACCGGGCGTCCTGCCGCGCGCTGAAGCGCCGTGCGGATCAGTTCGTCACATTTTTTCCTTCAAAAGATTGCGGCCGAAGTCGTTATCCGCCATCAACGTGAGTTTTTTCCCCATCCCAGTCCGCGGGCTGAAGATCCTGAAACCAATAATCGTAGGAGACGGAATTGATCTCCGATTTGATGAGCTGGGAGGCTTTTTCCCATAAAGCGGCTGCGCCCTGTTTATCCACAAACACTCCTCCTAAGTTGGCATAAGCAACGGAAAAAGGTTTTCCGCTCGGGCGGGCTGTTGTTGGGGATAACCCGCGCCGATATGCACAGTTTAATCGAACTTATCCACAAAATTATCCACAGTTTGTGGATAAAAAAGCTGTAAAGCCCCCGCAAACGGGGGCACACAAATCATCATAGCAAAAAAAAAAAAGTCCTGTGCAATGCTTTTTAAGAAAGTTATCCACAGTTTTTTCACTATCACACATTTTGATGTTTTTTGAACTTTGTTGTCTGTTTTTCATTCGAATTGACGAATCCGGCGCAAAGGCACGGCTGCGGATGTAAAAACCGCAACCATTGCTTGACAGCGGTGAGCTGCGGGCCTTATAATAGAATAGCTGTTTTATAGGCAGGACAGTGTTTTCATTTTAACGAACAAGGGTGTGAAAAGCAATGTGGATGACGTTCCAGCCACAAAAAGCGTCAGGCGCGCTAAGGTGCATGGCTTCCGTGCTCGCATGAAGACCAAGAATGGTCGCAAGGTGCTTGCCCGCCGCCGCGCCCGTGGCCGCAAAGGTTCTCTCTGCGTAAAGAGCTTTACGCGCACAGCGTGGGGATACGGCGCGCAGGCCCGTCTTGAAAAGGGCAGGCGCGCCGTAGACTTGGCGGCTTGAAAAAACATTACAGTTTACAATGCGGCAGGGCGGTGATCAGTTCCCCGGCCGGCGGAAAGAGATTCATGAATTCATGAAGAGAGTCTATTCGCTGAAGGAGAATTCCGCCTTTCAGTATGTCTACCGCAGAGGCAAGTCCCAGGCAAACCGGGAGCTTGTGCTGCTGTTCATCCGGCAGGGAAAAACTGGTGCATCGGTTTTTCCGTGAGCAAGAAGCTGGGCGGCGCAGTGACACGCAACCGCATCAAGCGGCTGCTGCGCGAGATATCCGGCCGAGAATCCCGCAGATGAAATGCGGCTACTATGTCTTTATCGCAAGGTCCGCGGCAGCGGAGGCCGATTTCCACCGCATCGACAAGAGCGTGGATAATCTGCTCACCCGCCACCATCTCTGCAAAGCGGCGTGCATCGGGCCGAGCAGAAGGCATGATTTATCTTTTATTATGGCAAAAAGAGCAATCCTGTTTCTGATCAGGGTCTACCGCAGGTATATCTCTCCCTGTTCCCGCCGTGCTGCCGGTTTTATTCCGACCTGTTCCACCTATGCCATGCAGGCGGTGGAAAAATACGGCGCGCTCAAAGGAGGATGGCTGGCCGTCAAGCGCATCCTGCGCTGCAATCCGTTCAACGACGGCGGTTACGATCCCGTGCCCTGACCGAATCTGCGCATTGCTGAAACTATAAAAAGAACCCCAAAACTTTCGTCAGGACTTTTCAGCATCGGAGGAACAAGCAAAAGTGAATTTCATCATCACGCCCCTGCGCGGGATTATCGACCTGCTTTACAGCTGGGTCGGTTCTTACAGTATCGCCATCATACTCTTTACGCTGGTCGTCAAGCTCATCCTGCTGCCGCTGGATATCAAGCAGCGCCATTCGATGAGAAAAGATGCAGCTGATCCAGCCTAAGGTGGACGAGATCAATAAAAAGTACGAGAAAGACCCCGAAAAAAACGCTCGGCCAAGACCATGGAGCTGAAAAAAAGAAAAGTGCAACCCCATGAGCGGCTGTTTGCCGATGCTGATTCAGATGCCCATTCTGTTTGCCATGTTCGCCGTCATGCGCCATATTGCCGGTGAGCAGGCGGTGCTGATGGTGCAGAGCGTGGCGGACGGCGTTGCCTATCAGCCCGAAGGCTTCCTTTGGATTGCCAATATCTGGCAGCCCGATAACATCATGGCCAAGATCATTCCTTCCCTGACCGATCTGGCCGGCAACCTCACCGTCGTCAACGGTAACTCCCTGCTGTCGGCGGAGAATATCGAACTGATCCGTGCCAACTACGAGATCATCATGAAGCCCGTGATGGAGGTTTACAACGTGGGCAAGGCCAACGGCTGGGCCATCCTGCCGCTGCTGGCCGGCGCTTCGCAGTATTTCACCACCTGGCTGATGAACGGCAAGCAGACCGAGGCTCAGAAGAACAACCCGCAGAACCAGCAGCAGAAGATGATGAATATACTCTTCCCGCTGATGTCCGTGTTCTTCTGCTGGAGCTACAACGCGGCGTTCGCCCTGTATTGGGTTACGTCCAATATCTACCAGATTGTCACCTATCTTGCCTTTAACTTCTTTGCAGAAAGAAGCGATAAAAGAGAGCGCTCAAAGAGCAGGAATGACCCGAAAGATCAGGAGGTCTTGACCAATGAAGACGTTCGAGACGACCGGTAAAACCTATGAAGAGGCTTTGATGGCCGGACTTGCGCAGATGGGCCTTCCGTCGGAGAAGGTAGACGTTGAGGTGCTGGAGGAAGGAACCAAGGGTTTCCTCGGCATCGGCGCAAAGCCGTATAAGCTGCTGCTGACGAAAAGGATACCCCCGCCATCCGCGCGGGAGGAATTCCTCAAGAACGTGACGGAGCTGATGGGCCTGACCGTCACCTTTGAAATCACCGAGACCGAAGAGGCACTGCTGATCAACATGCAGGGCGATAATCAGGCATCCTGATCGGCCACTCCCCCGCGGCGAAACGCTGGATGCCTTGCAGTACCTGACCTCCCTTCAGGTCAACAAGGGCGGCAAGGAATATCGCCGCGTCACGCTCGATACGGAAGGCTACCGCGCCAAGCGCGAGCAGACTTTGATCGCGCTGGCGGGCCGCATGGCCGCCAAGGTGCAGAAGAGGCCGCCGCATGGTGCTCGAACCGATGAATCCCTATGAGCGCCGCATCTTGCATGCAACCTTGCAGGATAACCCCTATGTTACCACTCATTCGGAGGGCGACGAGCCGAACCGCCGCGTCGTCATCACGCCCAAGCGATGCCGACGCTCCGAAGAAATAAGCAAGCCTAACTGCGGCGTCGAGTGCATCGGCGCCGTTTTTCATTGGAAAAGTGCCCAGCGAGAGGGGAAAAAGAGCTTATGGATACTATTGCATCCATCGCCACGGCTGTGGGCGCGGGCGGCATCGCTGTGATCCGCATCTCCGGCCCGGAAGCAAAGAGCGTTTTGTCGCGCGTGTTTGCGCCGCACGTTCCGCAGAAGATGAGTTCACGGATGCTGACCTATGGCTATGTCATGGAAAACGGGCAGAAGGTGGACGAGTGCATGGCGGTGTGGATGCGCGCGCCGCACACCTATACCACCGAGGATGTGGCGGAGATTCAGTGCCACGGCGGGCAGGTGACGGCGCAGCGCGTGCTGGACGTTGTGCTGCGCAGCGGGGGCAAGGCTGGCAGAACCGGCGAGTTCACCAAGCGTGCCTTTTCGGCGGACGCATTGACCTGACGCAGGCGGAGGCGTGATGGATTTAATCAGCGCCCGCACGGAGCGCGCCGCGCGCGCCGGTTTGCAGCAGATGGGGGGATATCTTTCCGAACGAATCCATGCACTGCAAAGCGAATTGCTCGATACCATCGCTTATATCGAGGCCTATCTGGATTATCCGGACGAGGACATCGAACCGCTGACGGCGGAGAAGGCCGCACAGCAGGCAAGAGCCGTCCAGAAAGAACTGGAAAGCGCCCTGAAAAACGCACGGGCGGGCAGAATGCTCAGCGGCGGCGTGCGCATCGTGTTGGTGGGCAGCCCGAACACGGGCAAATCCTCGCTGCTCAACGGGCTGCTGCGGGAACAGCGAGCTATCGTTACCGCCACGGCAGGCACCACGCGCGACGTGCTGCGCGAAGAGCTGAACCTGAACGGCCTGCCCGTACAGCTGACCGATACCGCTATTTGCGCGAAGCTTCGGATGAGGTGGAGCGCATCGGCATTGACCGCGCGCGGGAGGAATTGCGCGCGCAGATGTGGTGCTGCTGGTGATTGACCGCTCCCGTCCGTTGGGTGAGGAGGAGAAGGCGCTGCTCGGCCAGCCCGGCGCGCCGCTGGTCGTTGCGCTGAACAAGAGCGATTTGGATGCCGTCACGACGGATGCGGAAGTTCACAAGCTGTCCCCGCAGGCGAAAATTGTCGATACCTGCGCCAAAACCGGCGAGGGTGTGGAGACGCTGCGGCAGACGCTTTATGAAACGGCGCTGCGCGGCGCATCGCCGGAGGAAGCTTATCTGACCAACGAGCGGCATATTCAGGCGGCAAGAACCTCCGCAGAGGCCATTGGGCGGGCGCTGGAGGCGCTGAACACGCACACACTGGACTGCGCGGCGCTCGATCTGCGTGCTGCCTGGGAGGCACTTTGGCGCGATTACAGGGGAGAATACGACCGAGGATATTGTGAATCGTATTTTTGCTAAGTTCTGTCTGGGAAAGTGAGTGACGGTATGGCATTTTGGCGGAAAGTTATGATGTGGTGGTGATCGGCGCAGGTCACGCAGGCTGCGAAGCCGCGCTTGCCTGTGCCCGCATGGGGCAGAAAACCCTGCTGCTGACGCTGAACATGGACGGTGTGGCGATGATGCCCTGCAATCCATCCATCGGCGGCACGGCAAAGGGACACCTTGTGCGGGAGCTGGATGCGCTGGGCGGCGAGATGGGCCGCGCCATCGACGATACGTTCATCCAGAGCCGCATGCTCAACACGGGCAAGGGGCCGGCGGTGCATTCACTGCGCGCACAGGCCGATAAAAAGCTCTATCAGAGAAGGATGCTCCGCGCCTTGCAGCATCAGGAAAACCTGACGCTGCGTCAGGGCGAAGCCGCGGAAATTACCGAGGAAAACGGCAGCGTGACGAGTGTCATGACGACCACGGGCGCGACTCTATCCCTGCCGTGCGGCAATCCTGGCCACCGGCGTTCTATCTCAAAAGCCGCGTCATCATCGGGAAACGCATGCCGACTCCGGCCCGTCGGGGCTGGGCAACGCCAAGAGCCTTTCCGCGTCACTGGAAAAGCTCGGCTTTCCGCTGCGGCGGTTCAAGACCGGCACCCGCGCGCATCGATGTGCGCACGGTGGATTTTTCCAAGTTTGACGAGCAGCCGGGCGACGAGCACATCGTGCCGTTTTCCTTCCTGAGCGAAACCTTCAGAAAGAGCAGGTTTCTTGTTATTTGGGCTACACCACGCCGGAGACTCACCGCATCATCCGCGAGAACCTGCACCGTGCGCCGCTCTATTCCGGGGATATTCACGGCGTTGGGCCGCGATATTGCCCGTCGATCGAGGGGATAAAGGTCGTGCGCTTTGCCGACCGTGAACGCCACCCGCTTTTTTGGAGCCGGAGGACTCGACACGACCGAATGGTATGTGCAGGGGATGTCCTCGTCCATGCCGGAGGATGTGCAGTGGCGCATTTACCGTTCGATTCCCGGCCTGGAAAATGTGCAGTTGACGCGCTTGGCCTACGCCATTGAATATGACTGCATTGATCCCACGCAGCTGCGCCCACGCTGGAGGCCAAGCACATTCAAGGTTCTGTTCTTTGCCGGACAGATCAACGGTTCTTCCGGATATGAGGAAGCCGCTGCACAGGGGATTTATGCGGGCATCAACGCCGCGCTTCAGCTGCGCGGGCAGGAGCCGATGATTCTCTCACGTGCGGACGCCTATATCGGCGTGCTGGTGGACGATTTGACGGGCAGGGGACAAATGAGCCCCTATCGCATGATGACCAGCCGTGCGGAATACCGCCTGCTGCCCGGCAGGACAACGCAGACCTTCGTTTGACCGAAATCGGCTGGCGCGTCGGGCTGGCTTCGCAGGAGCGCTACGACAAAATGTGCAAAAAACGAGAAGATACAGAGAAAGCGCTTGCGGCCCTCCGCACTGTGCACATTCCGTGGCAAAGGTCAATCAGGCCTTGCACGAAGATGCGATAGAGAACGGCAGTATGCGTGCGGAGGATCTGCTGCGCCGCGCTAACGTTCACTATGCGGATCTTGCATCAGTGTGCGAAGAGCTGCCGCCGCTTCGGGACGAAGTGGCGGAGCAGGTGGAGATCACGCTGAAATACGAGGGCTATCTTCAGCGGCAGATGCGTCAGGTGGAAGAGTTCCGCCGCACGGAAAAACGTGAAAATTCCGGAAAATATTGATTATGAAAATATAACTGGTTTGCGCATCGAGGCGCGGCAGAAGCTCAGCGCGCTCCGCCCGGAGACGTTGGGCGCGGCGCAGTGGATCTCCGGCGTGTCTCCGGGGGATATTGCGGTATTGATGATTAAAATGGAGCAGATGCGCAGGGAGGCGAAGGCATGAGCATCATCGCAGAGAGAGTGAAAAGCGGCGCGGCGCGCATGGGGCTGGAACTGGACGACACGGCGGCGCAGCGCTTTGCGAGGTATTACGACCTGCTGGTCGAGGGCAATCAGAAGATGAACCTGACTGCTGTGCTGGAACCTGAAGAAGCGGTAGATCGCCATTTTCTGGACAGTATCGCGCCCGCCGTGCTCGGCCTGCTGCCGGAAGGCGTTAAGATGGTGGATGTGGGTACCGGAGCGGGATTTCCCGGTTTGCCGCTGCTCATTGCCCGGCCGGATATTCAGTTGACGCTGGTGGATTCGCTGAACAAGCGGCTGGAATTCCTGCGCAGCGTGCTGGAGAAATTGGATCTGGAGGCAGAGATCGTGCACATGCGTGCGGAGGACTTCTCTCGTCAGCCACAATATCGTGAGCAGTTTGATTTGGCTGCTGCGCGCGGTGGCTTCGGTTTCGCCGCTGATGGAATATCTGCTGCCCTGCGTCAAGCGCGGCGGCGCGGCGATCTGCTGGAAAGGGCCGGACATTGTGCAGGAAGCGGAAAACGCCCGCAAGGCGATTTTTTCTGCTCGGCGGCAAAGCGCGTGAGCCGATTGCCTATCAGGTGCCGGAGCGCGATTGGCAGCATTGCCTGTTTGTCGTGGACAAGGTTTCCGGCACGCCGAAGGCATACCCCCGCAAGGCGGGTACACCTGTTAAGAAGCCCCTTTAGAATCCGTCAAAGCGTGGCCTTGACAAGAAATTTCCGACATAAAGAGCGATAATCCTTATTGCATCGCACAGATCAGCACTTTATACACGCCATCCGACAGAAAAGCCGGGTGGCGTGTCGTTTTAGAACACGATTCAGGGTGTTCAAACTGCAATTTTTCTGTATAATGAAGCCATAGAAAACAAAAAACATACGTTTCACGTGAAACATCAGGAATGGAGTGACAGAAATGCAGGCACAAAGCACCAACATCGGGAATCGCAGAAATCTCCGGATGCGTGAGCGAGAGGTGGCGCGCATTCCAATTGACGCCATCCGACCCAACCCGTATCAGCCCCGCCGTGTATTTGCACTGGGATGCGCTTGAAGAGCTTTGTGCGTCCATTAAACAGTACGGCTTGCTTCAGCCAATCAGCGTTCGGAAGCTGGGGAGCGATAGCTTTGAGCTCATTGCGGGGGAACGACGGTTGCGCGCTTGTCGCATGGCGGGAATGAAGTTCATCGATGCCATCATTTTCAGCACTTACGAGCAGGACAGCGCGGTCATCGCCATGATGGAGAATTTGCAGCGGAGAACCTGCATTTATATGGAGGAAGCGGAAGGCTATCAGAATCTGATTCGTGATCACGGTCTTTCTCAGGATGAGCTGGCACGTCGATTAAAAAGAACCAGTCCACCATCGCCAACAAGATGCGCATTCTCAAATTGCCGATGGCAGTCAAGCGCATGTTGCTGCAATATAGCCTGACGGAACGCCACGCCCGAGCGCTGCTGCGCCTGCACGACGAGGAGATGCAGATGCACGTTATTCAGATCATTGTGCAGCAAAACTTGAACGTCAAGGCGACGGAGGACCTGGTGGAACGGACGATTTCGCGCATGTACGGCATCGAAAAGGAGGAAGAAGAACAGAGCCGCACGCGGCCATCCAAAATCAGCGGATTTGTGCGGGACACGCGGCTGTTCGTCAATTCCCTTCGCACCGTGGTGCAGCAGATGGCGGACGCAGGATTGAATCCCAAATTGGAAAGCAGGGACAAGGCAGAGGGAATGGAGATCAAAATTTGATTCCGCATCCTGCTGCAAAGTAGTCCTTTTCATTTTAAGAATAGTGTGCTATAATTAACAAATACGAAACATGGTTCGCTGCATTCTCACTGATCCGGCAGTGTTCGAAAGGATTTTTACAAATCCGGTCCGAATTGAGCCATCCCCCTTCTCTTTTCCCGTCCGAATCCGTTATAATAAAGCTAAGTCCCCAAGTGGACAAGCTGTTTATGCGGAAAGAAGGCGGGTCTTTTTGTCTAAAGTTGTTGCGGTGGCAAACCAGAAGGGCGGTGTCGGTAAGACGACCACGACGGTCAATCTGGCTTCCTGCGTGGCCGAAAAGGGCAAGCGGGTGCTGTTGGTGGATATGGACCCGCAGGGAAACGCGACCAGCGGCGTGGGCATTGATCACGGTCAGGTGGAAAAAGTCCATCTATGACGTGCTGCTCGACGATCTCCCCGTGCAGGGGAGGCTGTACTCCCGACCTGTGTAAAAACCTCTATGTGCTTCCTTCCAACATACAGCTGGCCGGGGCAGAAATTGAACTGGTTTCCGCCATGGCGCGCGAACACATCCTCAAACACCAGTTGGAGCTGGTTCAGCCGCTTTACGACTATATTTTTTATCGATTGCCCGCCTTCACTCGGTCTGTTGACGCTCAACGCGCTGACCGCATCGGATTCTGTACTGGTGCCCATTCAATGCGAATATTACGCGCTGGAAGGTCTGACACAGCTGATGAGCACGGTGCGGCTTGTCAAAAAGCGTCTGAATCCTTCGCTGGAAATCGAGGGTGGTGCTCACAATGCTCAACGGCCGAACCAAATTGGGTGTGCAGGTGGTGGAGGAAGTCAAAAAAAGTTCTTTGCAAAAAAGGTTTATACCACCATCATCCTCGAAACGTGCGCCTGGGAGAGGCACCGAGCTTCGGGCAGCCCATCAATGTCTATGATCCGCGATCGGCCGGTTCTCTGGCCTATAAGAGCCTTGCGGAGGAATTTTTGAAGTGGAACGGTGAACGGAGGTAAGCAAAATGCCTAAGGTAAAAGGCGGTCTGGGACGCGGAATGGACGCTCTCTTCGGCGAAATGGCGGAGGAGACGGAAAACAGGATCCAGATGATTCCGATCGGCCAGATCGATCCCAACAAGGAGCAGCCGCGCAAGCAGTTTGATCTGGAATCCTCGATCAGCTCGCTTCCTCCATTCGCTCGGTCGGCATCATCCAGCCCATCGTCGTCTGCCCCAACGGCAAGCGCTACACCATCGTCGCGGGCGAACGCCGCTGGCGTGCGGCGCGCATGGCAGAGTTGGAGGAAATTCCTGCCATTGTCCGCGACGTTGAAACCATCCAACGGATGGAATGGCGCTGATTGAGAATATTCAGCGCACGGACTTGAACCCGCTGGAAGAAGCGCAGGCCGTCAGCAGTCTGATGCAGGAATGCGGGCTGACGCAGGAACAGATCGCCCAGCGCATCGGCAAGAGCCGCTCTGCGGTCGCTAACCTGCTGCGTCTCTCAACTTACCCAAAGAAGTGGCGGAGCTTGTCACAGAAGGGGAGCTGAGCGAAGGTCACGCGCGCGCTATACTTGGCGCGGAAGACCCTGAATGATGATCAGCTTGGCCAATCAGGCGGTTCAGCGCGGGCTGAATGTCCGTCAAACCGAAGCGTTGGCCAAAGCAGTGAAGGAACAGTGCGAGGAAGGCGAGAAGCAGAAGGAGGAGCGCCGCGCTGCGCAGAGCTGACCTTGGTGGAAGAGGCAGCGCGCCGTCGCTTCGGTACGAAAAATCTCAATTGTCGGCAATGAAAAGCGCGGAAAGCTGATTCTGCATTACAATTCGCCGGAGGATTTGGAACGAATTTACGAATTCATCCGCATTCAGGATGACTGATCGATGACGACAAAAAGCGGACGGAGTGTTTCACGTGAAACACCCGTCCGCTTTTTGCATATTCTGGGAAGAGGAGCATAGAAATGCAGGGAGGCGCAGCAAATGCGGCTTAGCGAGATGAAGGTCGGTACAAGTGCGCGCATTAAAACCGTTAAAGGAGAGGGCGTATTGCGAAAGCGGTTGCTTGATCTCGGATTAACGCCGGGCACCATCGTAATGGTGCGGAGAACCGCGCCCATGGGCGACCCGATCCAGCTGCATTTGCGCGGATATGAACTGACTTTGCGAAGAAGTGAAGCAGAGAAAATGGAAATCCAAGAGGTTTTTTTGCGGAGGAATAAAGCATGGCGGTGACGATTGCGCTGCTGGGAAATCCAAATTCGGCAAAACGACGCTGTTCAACCGGCTTACCGGCAGCAGGCAGCACGTCGGGAATTTCCCCGGCGTGACAGTAGAGAAAAAAGAGGAGAACTGCGCAATAAAGAAGGCGTTGTGGTTGTAGATCTGCCGGGGATTTACTCACTCTCACCGTATTCGGCAGAAGAAGTTGTTGCACGCGATTTTCTGATGAAGGACAAGCCCGATGTGGTGATCGACGTCGTAGATGCAACCAATTTGCAGCGCAATCTGTATCTCACTGTGCAATTGATGGAAATAGGTGTTCCAACCGTCGTGGCGCTGAATATGATCGACGAGGTGAAAAGGCAGGGGAAGAGGATCGACGTACCGCTTCTTCTCGAAAAGAATGGGTTTGCCCGTTGTCGCCATTAGCGCAGCAAGCGGGCAGGGCTGTGAAGAACTGATCGAGTGCGCAATGGAAAGAACACAAAAGAAAATAGCCTTACCCTGCCCGGAGATGGGCAGCGGCGTCTGGCGAAGAAGTTTAGAAGAGATTCAACAAATTGTGCAGCAGAAATGCCGGAAAACAGGGATAACCGCGCTTTTTTGCCATACGCTGCATCGAAGGCGAAGCCGTCTTTTCCCTTAGCGTAGAGGAAAAGATGCGCATAGAACGCATCCTAAAGAGGGCCGAACAGGCACTCCATACGGACCGCGACGCCGCAGTGGCGGATATGCGGTATAACTTTATCGAGCAAGCCTGTTGTGATGTTGTGGCAGAAGAAAAGAAGGGGAAGAAGCAGGAACGGACATTGCGCGTTGACGCGGTATTGACGCACAAAATCTTTTGGCATTCCCATCTTTTTAGCAATCCTGCTGTTCGTGTTCTATCTAACCTTTGCTGGGCCGGGAAATGGTTGTCCGATGGGTTTTCCGCCTGCGTGAATGCGGCAATTGAGGACTAGATGTTTTTTTTGAACCGGTGCAGTGTCAATCCGGCAATCCATGCGCTGCTCATTGAGGGCATGTGCAGAGGCGTGGGCGCGGTGTTGTCATTTCTGCCTACGATTGTGCTCCTGTTTTTCCTATTGTCCATCCTGGAGGACAGCGGATATCTGGCGCGCGTCGCCTTTGTGATGGATAAGCTGCTGCAAAAGATCGGCCTGTCCGGACGGTCGTGCGTGCCGCTGCTGCTGGGGTTCGGCTGCTCGGTTCCGGCCATTCTGGCAACGCGAACGCTGGCATCGCAGCGCGACCGGCGCATGACCATCCTGCTGATCCCCTTTCTTCCTGTTCGGCAAAATTGCCGATTTACGCTACGTTTATCGCAGCTTTTTTTCCCACAAAAACGCCCCTTAGTGTTGCTGGTTATGTATGTTGGTGGAGCAGCGGTTGGGTGCTGTACAGCTGGGTGCTCAAAAGTTTGTCTTTTCCGGAGAATCTACGCCGTTTGTGATGGAATTGCCTGATTACAGATTGCCGGGAGCGCAGACCGTGTTGCTGCATGTTTGGGAGAAGGCAAGGATTTCATCAGTAAAGCATTCAGTGTCATCTTTTGTCCTCGATTCTCATCTGGGGCTTGCAGAGCTTTTGATGTTCGCGGCCTGCTCGTCAGCGATCCGTCGCAAAGCCTGTTGGCGCAAATCGGAAAGAGCATCACGCCCGTCTTTGCGCCGTTGGGCTTTGGCGATTGATCCCCGTGACGTCGCTGCTGACCGGACTTTCCGCCAAGGAGGCAGTAAGCTTTCCACATTGGCTGTGCTGACCGGGATGGGGAGTCGAGCGCGCTGCAAGCCATGCTGCCGATGATCTTTGCTCCGCGCAGCGCTTTGTCCTTCTCACTTTCACGCTGCTTTATACGCCGTGCTTTTGCTGCCGTAGCCGCTGCACGCCGGGAGTTGGGCAGCGTGAAAGGTACGCTTGCCGCCGTGACGGCACAATGTGTTGTTGCATGGCTGGCTGCCTTTGCGGTGTATCACATTTCCATGCTGTTTTTTAAAGAAAAGGACGGAAATCCATCCGTCCTTTGTCGCGTGACGGTCAATTATCTACGCGGAAAGAAAATACATTTTGTAGTGCGACCGCCGTGCCGGTTTCGGGATCGAAATCCATCGTCATCACGTCGCGCATGAATTCGTTCCAGCGATCGACCACCGGGCTTTCCGCCTGAACCTTCGCCGCATAGGCCGCGCCTTTTTCGCATTCATAGTAACCGAACAGCTCGTCCCCGCAGCACCAGATGGTGTAATTCCGGATGCCTGCCCGCGTCAAAACTTCGGTCATTTCCGGCCAGATTTCGTCGTGGCGGCGAATGTATTCCGCCTTTTGCCGGACTTCAAGGTCGCTTTCCAGGTACATTTTTTCCAATGACATCTTTGACAACCTCCTCAAGATGCGCTATGCTTATCTTAAAATAAGGATAGCATGGCAGAAAGCGCCGTGCAAAGGGGGAAAGAGATGGAGCTGATCTGGGATTTTGACGGCACGCTGTTCGATACCTATCCGCTGATGGCACAATCGCTGCGGCAGGCGCTGCTGGACGAGGGACGCGACGTGCCCTTGGAACACATTCGCGCCTTTGATGAATGTAACGCTCGGCCATGCGCTGGAGCAGCTGAAGGTCTCGCAGCGCGCACTGGAACGCTATAAGGAAAATCTGCACAAGGCGGCCGCTCGGCGTGCAGCCGTTTCCCGGCGCAAGGGGAGCTTTGTGAGCGGATTGTTGCAGAAGGCGGGCATAATCACCTCTGCACGCACCGCGGTTCGTCTGCTCGTTGGTACATGGATGCGCAGGGATTGAGCGACTGCTTTACCACCTGGGTGACGGAAGAAAACGGCTTTCCGCGAAAACCGGCGCCGGATGGGGTGAACTACATTTTGTCGCGATCCAAGCCAAATAAGCGACATTTTGTGATGATTGGCGACCGAGAGCTGGACATTTTGGCGGCTCATCGCGCAGGCATTCGCGCCTGTCGGTTTGCGGGCGGAGAGTCGATTGAAAGCGTTTCCACGGAGGCGGAATATAAAATACAGTATTTGAAGGACTTTTTCAACGTCGTGAAGGAGGAAGAAAATGAAGGAAATCTTTGACCGCGTGAGTGTGCGCAAATACACCGTGCAGCCCGTTGAGACCGAAAAAGTGGAGAAACTGCTGCGCGCCGCAATGGCTGCGCCTTCGGCAGGAAATCAGCAGCCCTGGGAGTTCTGCGTCGTGCGCAATCGGGAAACGCTCGATCAGCTCGCCGCATGCAGCCCTTACGCCAAACCCTTGCTCGGCGCGCCGCTGGGCATCGTGATCCTAAGCCGAGAGGAGGGCTTGCGTTTCCCGGAATATTGGGAACAGGACCTGGGCGCGTGCACGCAGAATCTGCTGCTGGAAGCGGAGCATCTGGGCCTGGGAGCGGTCTGGATGGGCATAGCGCCGCTTCAGGACCGCATGGAGAAGGTCAGCGCCGTACTCGGCTGCCAAGGGCCTCAAGCCCCTTTGCGCTGGTGGCTGTGGGCTATCCGGATCCTGCCTTCAAACAGCCCAAACACGACCGCTATGACCCCGCGCGCGTGCGGTATGTAGATTGAGGTAAAATAATGGAACGGATATGATGGGGCGCGTTTATGACAAAATGGGATAGAATATTCCGCATTGCCGTTGTGCTGCTGCTCAGCGCGAATCTGGCAGTCAGCAGCATCATCTGCGTGCGGCTTGCCGATAAAGCGCCGGTGGAAAGCAGCGGAAAAAGGAATCTGCAACAGAAATCGCCGATGCCGATCATGACATTGCGCTGATCCTTCCGGAAAGTCCGACAGTAGCCGATGCATGGTACGACTATGATTGGGCCTACGAAGCCTCGGATTATGTGGAGATCATCCGTTTGGGGACAACCGGATCCGATTGGCATTTTTGAAATGACGCTTCCGGGAGCCAATGTGGATCTGACCGTTAACGAGATATACGTCAACGACATGGTTGACGGTCGTAAAAAATCGAGGATTATTGCGCTGGCGATAATACGATAAGATATATGGCACAAAGCTTAAACCATTTGAACGGAGATGAAGTGATCCTTCGCGCCGGAAAAAACGCTGATATTTGAAGACTCGGCACCCGTTTGTCACGGATTTTACGGCCGAGATATTGTTTGTGCTGCAAGCGGCCTCCGGGGAAACCGTGCGTTATTCGTATATTTTGAGCTTTACGGAAAATCCTGCGTTGTCAGTGGACTACACAAACGACAGCGGCAAGGGTCTTTCGCTGCTCCGCCATAATGCGAATTACGCCATAGAAGTATATGACGGCGTATACTGGGTGCCGGCTGTTTCTCTTGGGGAAAGCCGCTATACGAATGCGGGAAATTGCCGCCATGCTGAAGGATTCTCCGGAGGAAAAGCAAAACCAAGATCGGGACGTCTATGAGGCGTTGCAGTTGTATCAGATCGGCGATTTCCGTTCGGCAGACGATATGTGCGCATTTCCGAAAACGGGATCGATTGGGAATACCATACGCCGGGACGCAACGCTGTGATCAACAACTGCGGCTGCTGCGCCACGGATTCCGCATGGCTGCGCTATCTGCTGGATGGGGACTACGATGAAATCGGATATATCACCACCTCTCAGCGCGACGGCAGCGGACACGTCTATAACTACATTCAAGAGGGCGAATGGTACTATATCATCGATCTTACGCACTACCGCAACGACTGGATCGCCACGATCGAGGAAAACGGTGATATGGACGCCTATTCACGCTCCGACCGTGTTCTCGGCAACATTCACCGCACGCAAGATCTTACCAGTTTTGTAAACTATGTGCAGGACGCCTTCAACGATCCGCCCGGATTGATGTTCCGCCTCACCTGCGAGGATGTAACGCCCTTGGACGGCGTGCGTTCTCAAGACGGTGTGACCATTGTTCGTCCGGAAAGCTATGAGCCGTATGTTACCTGCATTTTTGATGACGATACCGACAATCTGACATACGCTTATGTCCCGGACCCTACGAAAGTGCCGGAATATTAAGTACAGTTGATTCAAAAACAAGCGCGCATGGAACGGAAAAAGTAAAGCGTATGAAAGAGCAAACAGCCCTCTGCGGGGAGGAATCCTACCGCAGAGGGCTGTTTTTTGTCTTTAATTTGATTAGCGGATGCAATTGAGCAGCTTTTTCATGTTGGCTTCAACGCCGCCTTCGCGGAACAACGCAGAGGTGCCAGCCACAAACAGGTCTGCGCCTGCCGCGCGCATCTTTGACCGCGTTTTCAAAGGGAAACGTTGCCGTCCACCTCGATGCGCACGTTGTCATAGCCGTTTTCGTCCAGCATCCTGCGCAGACGGGTGATCTTGCCCAGCGTTGCGGGAACGAGCTTCTGTCCTGCAAAGCCGGGTTTGACCGTCATGACCACCACCATGTCCAGATCGGGCAGCACGTCCTCAGTCATGCAAAGGGGCGTGGCGGGGTTCAGCGCAACAGCCGCCTGTGCGCCCGCCGCGCGGATGGCCGCCAGTGTGCGCTGGAGGTGAATCGTGGATTCCTGATGCACGGACACCATGTCGCCGGGCTTGAGGTCAAACAGGTGCAGGTGGCGCTCCGGATTTTTGACCATCAGGTGAATATCGGCAGGCACGGCGCTGACCTTGCGCACGGCCTTGATGACGTCCGGCCCCAGCATGAAGTTGGGTACAAAATCGCCGTCCATGATGTCATAATGGAAATATTGCACGCCCGCCTCGGTGAGCTTGACGGCGTCCGCTCCCAGGTTCAGCGCATCTGCACACATCATCGAAGGGAAACGCCGGGAATGATCTTGTTCATAGAGCCGCTCCTTCTGCCGCCGCAACGGGCGGAAATTTGTCCACAAAGAAGTATAATCCCACCCCGCGGGGATTGCAAGCGGAAGGAAATCACGCGCGGGAAGCATAGAGCGGATTGGCCTCACGGACAGAAAAAATCGCGGCGCAGTTCGGCAAAAGCAGCTTCCACTTCGGGTGGAATGTCAACATGGGCGATGAATCCGCGTCCGTTCGGCCCGTAGCCGTCCGCATCATCGCGCAGGCGCGGAATTTCGCCCATCAAAAAAGATCGATGTAGCGCTTGGCTGCCACATGCCGAAGATCGGCTGTGCAAAGGCAAGATGATTCTCCCGCACCGCAAACTCCGCCTGATAAGCCGCGTAATTTACGATGCGCGCTTCCGGGGCGTATTTGCGCAGCCCGGCTTCCATGCGGCGCTGCATCGACGCATCCTGAATCAGCAGAAAGCTGCCGCAGTCAAAGCCCTTTTCCCGCATCAGGGTCGAGCAGATGGGTGATGTTGTTGCCGCAGTTGGTGGAGGTGCATTCCAGCGCGTCGGGCACAAGGCCGTAAGCGCCGGAAAGATAAGCCGCAAAGACCTTGGCTTCCGGCAGCCCCGCCGTTTCAACGCCGGGGCAGGCCGCGTGCGCCACCTGCCGCAGCGTTTCGGTGGTGTGACCCTCGCCGCCCACAATGATGTAGTGTTTGGCAAGCTTTGCCTGCATCGCGTGGGCAAATTCATCCCCTCCGCAGAGAATGCTGCCGCCGAAGAGCACTGCGGCGTCTAATTGATCTAACCCGGTGTGCTCCTTCAGCGCTTCGGGCGTGGGCTCGGGCAGGTCGCGCGGGCCTAAAAAACGAGCCAGTGTGTTCAGGTTTTGCACGGTGCGCTGCAAATCCACGGGGAAACCTCCCTTACAGCTTGACCATGCGGTAGCCGATGCCAACATGGGTTTTGAATGAACTGCGGATCCTCCGGTCGGGGCTGTATCTTTTTGCGCAGCGTGGCCATAAAGACGCGCAGCGAGGCGATGTCGCTGTCAAAAGCGGTGCCCCAGATTTCGCGCGTGATGAAGGTATGCGTGAGCACCTTGCCCGCGTTGCGGCAAAGCAGGCAGAGCAGTTTATATTCGATGGGCGTTAAGTGCAGCTCCTCACCGCGAAGATAAGCAAAACCCGCCGCATAATCCACCGTCAAATCGCCGTTGACGAAGGTGGAATCGCTCTGCGACGAGGCCTTGATGTATTTCAGCCGCCGCAGCGTCACGCGCAGCCGTGCCAGCAGCTCGTCTACCGAAAACGGCTTGGTCAGGTAATCGTCTGCGCCCGCGTCCAGCGCGTCGATCTTGTCGTTGTCCTCGGTTCGGGCGGAGATGACGATGATAGGCAGATCCGACCAGGTGCGCACTTTCTGAATGACCTCCACACCGTCCATATCCGGCAGACCCAGATCCAGCAGCATGATGTCCGGCCGCTGAGTCGCCGCTTCCAGAATGGCCTGCGTGCCGTCCTGCGCGGTGCAGTGCGCAGTAGCGGTATTCCTGCGTTTCCAGCGCGGTGACGATCAGGTTCTGCACCGTGCTGTCGTCTTCAACGACCAATATCATCGGGTTGCTCATGACATTTCGATCCTTTCTTCCGGCAGGGTAAAGGAGAAAACCGCGCCGTTCGGCGCATTATCCCGTACACAGATGCTGCCGCCGTGTTGCTGCGATGATCGCCTTGCACAGTGCAAGCCCAAGTCCCAGACCGCGTCGACCGTCCCCCTTTGCCTTTGGAGGTAGTATAAAACATTTCAAAAACCTTTTCCTTCGCTTCGTCGGAATGCCCGGACCGCCGTCCGCGACTTCGACCACGGCCATGCCGTCCCGGCGCAGCGTGCGCACGACGATGGGGGCGTCTGCGGGCGTATACGGGCGCATTGTCCACCAGGTTGGTGACGACCTGCATGATGAGTCGCGCGTCCATGCGCGCCATCAACAGCTCGTCCTCCTGTTCAAAGCGAATGCGGCCGTTTTGCGCGCGAAAATGCGAAAGCGTTTCGGGAATGACCTCGCCCAGCAGCTCCGGCTGAAGCCGCAGCAGCTTCCGTCCTCAATGCGCGTGACGGCCAGTAGGTTTTCTACGGTTCCCAGCAGCCACTGCGCGTCGTCCCGAATGTCCACATAGAGCTTGTGCTTCTGCTGTTCGCTCAGCTGATCGGCGTTATCCGCCAGTAGCCCCGCGCTGCCCAGCACGCTCGTCAGCGGCGTGCGCAGGTCATGGGAGATGGTGCGCAGCAGATCGGCGCGCAGCTTCTCGTTGCGCACCTGTACGGCGGCTTCCTGCCGCTTCTGGTTAGCAAAAATCGCGTTCCAGCGTCAGCGCGCATTCGTTGAGCAGCGCCTGCACCAGGTTGGCTTCCATTTCGCTCAGCGGCCGGTCGCCGCCGCCCGCCGATCACGCCATAGCGCCGATCCTCCGTGCGGATGAGGGAATAGAGAAAGCCTGCGCGGGAAAAGCGCGGCGTGCGCGCCGGAGGGTTCGAGGTTCTTAAAAGTCCATTCGGCGGCGGCGCGCGATCGTCGTCCGCGCGGTCGGCTGCGCCGTAATAGCGCGGTTCGTCCAGCTTGTCGCCCTTGACGGCGTAAACCACCACCGGGCGATTGAGCAGCTGCTGCAAACGCTGCACGGTGATGGTGAGTGATTTCCTCCACGAGGAACGAACTGATCCGTCTGCGGATACCCGTGCGATAAGCCAGGCGTTCGCTGTTGCTGGCGACCGTGCTCCACCAGCAGCGCAACGCCCACCAGGTTTGCCTGAAAGGAAAAACGAGGGTCGGCAAAGAGAAAATTGAAGATCAGCACGCCCAGCGACGACCGGCTGGCCGTCAACACGTGACCAGTATGCCGAGGACGAACACGGTATAGATGTTGATCTCCTCCAGGTTTGCCATGTCAAACAAAGACCGGCGGAGTGACCAGCACCAGTGCAGAACAGCCCGTTGCGCAGGGTACGGTGCACGTCGGCAGAATGGCAGGCGCATGGGGTGCGGCTCCTTTCGAAAAAATGGCGTGCCGGGGATTATTTTGCCTTCTTCGCAGGGAAAATCCGCCCTAAAAACAATCGTGCACAGCAACAATCAGCCCGATGACGATGAAAATCGCCAACCCTACGCCCAGTGCATCAGCAGGAAATTCTGCGGGTCTTCCTGCAAGCCCATTTTATGCACGATACGGCCCGACATCGGAAAGGCGGAAATGCCCGCCGCACCGATCATGGGGGTTGATCTTCTTTTTTGAGGAAGAGGTTCAGGAATTTGGCAAACAGCACACCGCCCGCCGTGTCGAACACAAAGGCCACAAGCCCCAGCCCCAGGATCATCAGCGTCTGAACCGGGAGAAAACATCCGCGGCCTGCATCGCACCGCGATGGTCAGGCCGAGGAAGATCGTGATCAGGTTCGCGAGGACATTCTGCGCCGTTTCGGACAGGGAATTCAGCACACCGCATTCACGGATCAGGTTGCCGAACATCAAAAAGCCGATCAGTGAAGCCGCCTTGGGGCGCGATCAGCGCCGCGATGACGGTGATGATGATGGGGAAGAGGATGCGCGTCAGGCGCGAAACGTCCTGGGGATTGTATTCCATGCGGATCATGCGTTCCTTTGCGCGTGGTAAAAATCTTGATGACCGGCGGCTGGATCATGGGGACGAGCGACATATAGGAATATGCCGCGACCATGATGGAGCCCAGATATTTGCGAGCCAAGCTCCTGGCCACGAGATGGAGGTCGGGCCGTCCGCTGCACCGATGACCGCAATGGAGGCCGCGTCGTTGAGATCGAAGAAGATCGAGGCCAGGCACAGCGTAAAGAAGATGCCAAACTGCGCCGCTGCGCCGAAGATCATCAGCTTCGGATTGGAAAGCAGCGGCCCGAAGTCTATCATCGCGCCGATGCCGATGAACAGGATCAGCG
>VOFG01004467.1_pt1 | contig 47834 bp, 77 predicted proteins | sample 5384171 | NCBI WGS metagenome assembly VOFG01 (sample SAMN12384726, study PRJNA508395) | human gut metagenome | isolation source: healthy gut F | host: Homo sapiens
CTCGTGCCGGAAAGTAATTTATCGAATTGATCAGATATTTGAAAGCCACCTTTTCGAGGTGGCTTTCGATTTATATACTTTAGATATTGCGGGTTTTCCTGTTAACGGTCAATTTGCCCACTTGTAACAAGGACGGGAGGCAGAATGATATAACCCCGATAGCTAATATCACGAGTCCACCAATAACGAATGTTTGTGATCCCCACGTGATCGGCAAGGAATCCGGTACTCATCAATCCAAACATGGCGGGAAGCATATTTAGGCTCATGTATATGGAAAATACTCGGCCGAGGATAGACGGGTTGATTTTCGTCTGGATAACGGCAGTGAACGAGGCAAAGTATAATGACCCGATCACGCCTTCAAATGCGGTAAACACGACGAACCAAACAAAGGCATTGGGAGATAGTAGGCCAGATGCCGTGAATCCGGCTCCCAAGAGGATATATGTCAGGTTGATCAGCGTGATTTTGTTGATCTTGTATTGTTTGATACTCAAGGCAACTCCCCCAATAGGGCCCTACGACTTTCCCCAAATGGCTTCAATTAGGCTCATTTGAAAAGCATCTCCCGAAAAATGATTAAGGGTCATTAAAGGGAAGAGTACACTGACGGGCATGATAAAGAATGTAGCCATGATCGAGAGTATTAATAATAACGACATTCCCCGGTGGCTAACTACTTCCCTCTGAGCTTCTTTTAAGTCTTGAAGGACATTGTTTTTCCCGCGTGTTCACCGGGTGGTGGGTTCGGTATTTTGACGAAAGCCAGCGAGGTACAGGCGAGTATGGCTCCGATCGTCGAGCATAAGCACGACAGGCATGGCCAGCGTGGTAATGGCTAGGGCGCCTAAAGCTGGTCCGGCTATATTACAGGCAGAATTGATCATCTGGTTGATCCCGGCGATTCGTAATAATTCGGAGATTCTGGAGCGAGTAACGGGATAGATGCTTTGCATTGAAGGAGCATGGAAAGCCGAACCTATCGATCGTAGTGCTAACAATAGATAGATTTGCCAAACTTCCGCTTGTTCGAAATAAAATAAAAAGGCTAGAATAAGTGTGCAGAAAGCAATGAAACTGTCAGACAGGATCATGATTTTCTTCCTGCTCCACCGATCAATAAATACTCCGGAGAACATACCTAAGATGCCTTGCGGTAACATGGCGGCAATCGTGGCGAAAGCCAAAGTTTCTGCCGATTTAGTTTCAAAGGTTAGCCATAAAATGATGGCAAAATTAACGAGAGAACTGGTCAGTATGGGAAAAACTGTCCTGTCCATATAATTGCGAATACCTTTTTCCAGTTATTCATGGTAATTTATTAAAAGTGAGTGAAAACAATACCTTGATGCTTTCCGGTTAGGAGGAAAGTTAAAAAAAGTCCGGAGGAATTTTCCCGGGATTAAATTAGGCACGAACCCGATACGGAATGCCCATGATGAAGTTTTGAAATCTCATAAATGGTATTGTATGTAATTTCTACAAATATATGAATCTGTAAAGAATAATCCTAAAAAATAATCGAAAATATTCAAGAGGTGTACGTGATTGTGTATAATTGCCGTGATACGAATAGATTATTTTTCATACCTTTGTGCGAGTTGCGTGTCTGTGAAGGCCGAATAGAATGATAATTCGTGTAAAATCTTGATTCATGGAAAGTAATCCTCAACTGGAATTGGCGTATGATTTTTTGGAATATACGGGAGTGAACGTGTTTCTTACAGGAAAAGCGGGAACGGGAAAAACTACGTTTCTGCGAGAATTGAAACGGAGATCACCCAAAAGGATGATTGTGGTTGCTCCCACGGGAGTGGCGGCAATTAACGCGGGTGGGGTGACGATCCACTCTTTCTTCCAGTTGCCGTTCGGGCCATACGTGCCGGGAAGTACGGATACGGTGGAGCGAGGGGAAAAATTGCAATACACCCATAAAGTTTAACCGGGAAAAGATCAATATTATCAAGACGATTGATTTGCTGGTGATTGACGAGATCAGTATGGTGCGGGCAGATTTACTGGATGCGGTGGATGATATGCTGCGTCGTTATCGTTCCAAGAACGAGCCTTTCGGTAGGGGTGCAGTTGTTGTTGATCGGTGATTTGCAACAGTTAGCTCCCGTGGTGAAGGAGGACGAGTGGGCGTTATTGAAACAGCATTACGCCTCGGCGTTCTTTTTTCATAGTAAGGCTCTGGCGGCAACCCGTTACGTGGCAATCGAGTTGAAACACGTTTACAGGCAACAAGACCGGGAGTTCGTGGACCTGCTAAATCGAGTGCGAGAGAACCGGGTGGATGCCACGGTGTTGGGGATGTTGAACCGGAGGTATGTACCGGGCTTTAAGCCTTCGGATGACGAGGGGTATATCACGTTGACAACACATAATCATCAAGCACAAAGGATTAACGACGTGAAAATGGCAGAATTATCCACTAGGGCTTATTCGTTCAAGGCAGAAGTGAAGGATAATTTCCCCACTTATTCTTATCCCACGGAGGAGACGTTGGTGCTGAAACAAGGGGCGCAGGTGATGTTCGTGAAAAATGATTCATCACCGGAAAAGCGTTACTACAACGGGAAAATCGGTAAAATTACGGCTATTAATGACCGTTCCATCGAGGTGGTAGGAAAAGAGGATGGTCTGAAGATTCAGGTGACCCCGGAGGAATGGACGAACACGAGATACACGTTAGACGAGGAGACTCGGGAGATCACAGAGACGGTGGAGGGAACGTTTTAAGCAGTACCCGTTGAAAACGGCGTGGGCGATTAAGATTCATAAAAGCCAAGGGTTGACGTTTGAACGGGCGATCGTGGATGCCAATGCAGCATTTGCTCACGGGCAGGTGTACGTGGCGTTGAGCCGTTGCAAGACCTTCGAGGGACTTGTGTTGAGTTCCCCGGTAACCGTGCGTTCACTGGTGAGTGACGGGGCAATAGATGAATTCGTGCGGGAGGTGGAACAGAAGGAGCCGAATAAAGAGGAATTGCAACAGGCCCGGCAGTCTTATTTCAGGGAGTTGTTGCTGGAACAATTCGATTACGAGACGATCCGGTGGAGGTTACATTATTTGTACCGGGTGTTGGATGAGCAGTTGCGTCGGTTGTATCCCGATTGGGTGGAACGTTACCGGGTGGCGGGGAGCCAAGTGTGCAGAGGAATTGTTGGCGGTGGCCGAACGGTTTCAGAACCAGTTGGAACGGTTGATGCCGGAAGAAGGGAATTACGAGGCGGACCCGGTGATCGCGGACCGGGTGAAGAAGGGGCGGAATATTTCCGGGAACATACGATGTCTATTTTTGGAAAATTTTTGGAAGAGGCTATTCCGGAGATTGATAACAAGGAGGTGAGGAAGTTGGTGGAACAAAATATGGAACGTTTTTCGGGGAGAGGTGAACTTGAAACTTGAAACGTTGAAAGTGATCGGGGAACGGTTTTTCTGTAAAAGATTATTTACGAGCGAAGGCGAAGGCGTTAATTGATGCCCCGAAGGTGAAGATTAAGGCGAAACGTGCCGGAGCGGAAAAAGTGGAGATTTCTCCTGATATACTACATTCGAAGTTATATGAAACTCTTCGTGCTTGGAGGAACAAGGAGGCAGAACGATTGAAATTGCCCGTGTACACGGTATTGCAGCAGAAAGCTTTGTTGGGAATCAGTAACACGCTGCCCACGAATTCAAAGGAATTGCTGGCAGTTCCCGGGTTGGGAAAAGATCGTGGAACGTTATGGGGCAGTGTTACTGGATATGGTGGATGAGTTTCGCTTTCAACAGAAGTAAAGGATATTTTTTGAGTGAATTTGTTTGTTTCTCGAATTTATATATATTTGTATCTAACTAGAATGTAGGGTGTTTGTTAATTAGTATAATGGATAGGGAGATTCAGAATTTTATTAATGGTGTAAACCGTAAGGATGCTAAGGCGTGGGAGAGAATTTATATGGATTATTATTCTCCTTTGTGCCATTATGCGATGAAAATTTTGAATAACCGAGAACAGGCCGAGGATTTGGTGCAAGGAGCAATTATTAAATTGTGGGAGTCTCCTTTATGTTTTGAGAATATTGCCGCTTTTAATGTTTATTTATACCGTACGGTGAACAATAATTGTTTGAAAGAAATACGGGATAAAGAGCGGGAAGACAAGCGCTTGAAAGAATGGGCTTTTTTTACGGATGAAATAGAATCCGAGTCATTGTCGGCTGTAATGTTTGAGGAGGTGATTCGGAAATTGCGGAAAGTGATTGAAGAAATGCCTCCTAAACGACGTGAAGTCATTCTATTGAGTATGAAAAGAATGACGAATGATGAGATCAGCTTGAAATTGAATATCTCCCAGAATACGGTGAAGAAGCACAAAAAGGAGGCTTATGCGGTTATTAAGGCTGCCGTGAAATCAGATTTGTTTATATTTTCAATCTTTTTTTGAAAAAATGTATTTTTAGGGTACCCGTTTTCCTTTTTGGGGATTTATTAATAAAATAAAGCCTCAATGAGATGATGGACGATTTAAAAATATACGAAAGGTTGTCAGATTTACTCTATAAGGATTTACTTGGGATGGCAAGTAAAGAGGAGAAACAGGAATTAGATTCTTTGTGTGAGGAGTATGGAGTGAAAGAAATGGATCGTGATAAGATCGTGGCTCGTTTGCAAGGAACGGATGATTTTGATGGTAGAGAGGCATATCGGAAATTCAAAATATTAAAAAAGAACGCGAGAAAAACATTCCGGATAGGATGGTGGGTTTTCTACGGCTGCTTCTGTTGTCGTTTTGTGTATTGTCGGATGGTGGCTGAATAATGGACCAGAACAGATTAACAAGGTGGAACCAGTTGTTGCAGAAGTTATTTGTCCGGGGCAAAGTTGTGCGGTAATAACATTAGCAGACGGAAAACAGGTTTCTCTTGAAGAGAATATTCAAGAATTGGAGGAGAGTGATGGGACGATATTGCGTTCCGAATCCGGTACTTTGGTTTATAAGGCAAATCTGTATAATGAGACGGCAGAGGTCATGTATAACACCGTGACGATTCCTCGTGGTGGAGAGTATTGTTTGGAATTGGCAGATGGTACGAAAGTGTGGTTAAATGCAGAGACTGAATTGAGATTCCCTGTAAATTTTTCGGGTAAAACGAGGGATGTTTACTTGAAAGGAGAAGCTTATTTCCAGGTGAGTAAGGATGAGCTACATGCATTTCAAGTGCATACTTCAATGGGAACTGTGGCCGTTTTAGGTACAAGTTTTAATGTACGGGATTATGCCGATGAGCAAAAAGGTTGTAACTACATTGGAGATGGGGAAAGTGATGTATGTCTCCGGAGAAAACAAAAAAAGAGATTATCTTGACTCCGGGTTTTCAGGTGCAAGAGGAGAAAACCGGGGAAATTAAAATGAAGAAGGTGGATGTTATGCAGTATGTTGGTTGGCGGGAAGGAAAATACGTGTTTGAAAATACTGCGTTGGTGGATATTATGCGAACATTAGAAAGATGGTATGATATAGATGTCGTGTATGTTGATCCAGTGGTGAAAGATTATCATTTCACGGGTGATCTGGAACGTTACGAGAGTATAAATGTATTTTGAATTTTATTGAAACGGGTGGAGATGTAAAATTTAAGACGGAAGGAAAAACGATTATAATCGGTAAAAAATAAATACGGGTGTTTGTTGGCACTAGACCCGTATTTATCAGGTGAACATTAATAAATTAATGAAACATTACAAATGTATGAAAAAAAATTGTTTCTATGGGCGTGGTGTGCCCTTTCATTTGAAAAAAAATGCTTGTTAATCATGAGGCTATGTTTATTTTTTTATGTTGGTGTTACAGATCGGGGTATCAGCTTCCGGTTATACTCAACAGCGGGTGTCTTTTATCCATGCAGGATGTTACGCTTGAACACGTGCTGAAAGAGTTGAAGAAACAGACTGGCCTTCGCTTTTTTTACAGTGTAGAAAAAGTGAGGTCTGAGCAGAAAAAAAGTGGTAAATATTGAGAATGATGTTCTTGAAAATGCATTGAGGTCGGTGTTGATGGGAACTGGTTTGACATTTACGATTATGAACGATGTAGTCGTGATTAAGGATGAGGTGGTTCTACTGCAGATTCATTACAAAAAGGGCAACAATTACTGAAGGGAATTGTAAAGGATAAGGCAGGGGAACCTTTACCCGGAGTGACCATTTTGATCGAGGGGACTACAATCGGGTGTGCAACAGATATTGATGGTAAATATTCTCTTACATTGCCCGGTGAAGTGAAGGGCGTAGTCCTAGTATTTCGATTTGTAGGAATGGAAACGAAAAAGTTTCTATGGATGAGGTGAAGGATAAAGAGATTTTTGCAAGGGAAGAAAGAGTTAGTGGTCGTTTTAGAGGAACAGACGGAAAATTTAGATGATGTGGTGGTGACTGGTATTTTCCGTAGGAGCAAAGAGTTAGCGACAGGAGCTTCCGTAACAGTGACCGGTGAACAGCTGAAAATGGTAGGGAATCAGAATATATTGCAAAGTCTTCGTACGCTAGATCCTTCGTTTAAAATCGTGGAGAATAATTTGAACGGTTCAGACCCGAATGCCTTACCGGAGATCGAGGTGCGCGGTGCTAACGGGATACCGGATCTGGATGCAAATTATAAAGGAAATCCGAATCAGCCGTTATTTATTCTGGATGGTTTCGAGGTATCGTTACAGCGAGTTGTCGACTTGGATCCGAACCGGGTGGAAAGTATTTCAATATTAAAAGATGCTTCCGCTGCCGCACTTTATGGTTCTCGTTCTGCCAATGGTGTGATTGTTATCGAAACAAAAGCCCCTGAGATCGGAAGATTGAGATTGAGCTACAATGGAGATTACGCTGTGGTGATGCCTGACCTTACAGATTATGATTTGTTAAATGCAAGAGAGGCTCTTGAACTTCAAAAGGATGCGGGACATTTCGAGGGGCGTTCACTGAGTAATGATATTGAAATGAAAGAATATTACAACCGAATGCTGAAGAATGTAATGGAAGGAGTAGATACGTATTGGTTAAGTAAACCGTTGAGAGCAGCTTTCGAACATCGTCATAATTTCGAGTTGAGTGGTGGGGATAAGGTGATACGTTATGGTATCAATTTTTCAGTACGGATGACACCGGGAGTGATGAAAGGATCAAGTCATAATAATTATATGGGAGGTGTTTTCTTGCAATATCGTAAAGGAGGTCTTCTTTTCAAGAATGATCTTCAAATTACGGCTAATGAATCGAAAAATTCTCCTTATGGGGAGTTTAGTCAATACGTGTCATTGAATCCTTATGTCCGTCCGTATGATGAACAAGGCCGTCCGGTGAAATTGTTTGATGATAAATATCCTGACTTTTTGGAAGGATCACAATTTAACAAGAATCCTCTTTATAATGCAACGCTTCATTCCGTGGATGAAGAAAAATATACTGATTTCACAAATAATTTTTCTATTGAATGGACGATTTCTGAGAATCTGACATTGATGGGACGTTTTAGTTTGACAAACAATTTAATTCTTCAGATCTTTTTTATTCTGCATCGCATACGATGTTTGAAGAATTGGGCGATCCGATAAATTCTCCAGATGAGTTTTTAAGAAGGGGAAAAGCTTCGTTTTCCAATGGAAAATCCGTATGTTTGTGAGTAAAGTTTTAACCATTTAAACAACACGACACATGGATGATCAGCAAAAAGAGCAGGAAGTATTTCGCCAAAACCTGAACGAAAAGGAAATTTCCAGACTCTATTCCAAATATATCTACTATTTACCCAAAAAAGCACACACCCCGACGGGAAGAGGTTCAAAAAGCATTACTATCCAAATTCGAAAAAGGTAGATATAGTAGCCAACGTGAAGGATTCCCTCTCAACTTTTGCTATCTGGAAATACATCGTGGAATACAAGGATAATCAACGCATGCCCGCACAAGTATTGATGTCCGACTTCGAAAACTTCGACGGAAACAATATCGACTTGATGCAACGCAGCCAGCTATGGGATTGCCCGGAAAAGATGAGATTCTCTCCAATTGCAAATATAAAATCATGCTTTCCGACTTCATGGCTTCCGGTCTCCTTATAAAGAACGTTGTGCCATGTTAACGGAATGGCTGGAAACTACCCTCGAACTATTTCCGGACTGTGTTGCCGTGTGGACTCCTCAAGCGGCAAACTGCTAACCCGTGAACAGGTTTTAAACAACCCGTGGGCCGCTCCAGCACGATTCCTTCATTTCGGGATGAACATTCGTTTTTCAACATACAAAACACGAACGACATGATTGTGGACACGCTCGGACTATACGCTATCGGTTTACCCGACATCCAATACCATTTCCACGATCTGGATCCCAACGCCGTGGTTAACCATGCCTACAACGCCACAGCATACATTTTCGACACAGACGCTTCTATCAAGGACGGGGAAACCATCGACGGGATCTCGGAACAAGGCATTGACCGCAGCATACAATGGAAATGCCAATACGAACGATCCCTCATCCAACCCGACCGGGAAGTCATGGACATCTGTCCCGGACAATACGCGGCAGGTGAAGGGAATAATCCGAACATCTATCAAAAAACTCGTAAAAGAGAACAACAATCAAAAACAAAAAACACATTAAAGTAATAGCAATCAACGGAAGTCCCCATCCACAGGGGAACACCTTCCATGCCTTAAAAAACATTGGTGAGGAATTAAAAAAAGAAAATATAGAGTTTGAAATACTCCAGGTCGGGAGCCAGAATATTCACGGGTGTATGGGATGCAACATGTGTTTCCGGAACAAAAACGAGAAATGCGTAATCACAACCGACTCATTCAACGAACTACTACAAAAGATCAAAGACGTTGATGGTATTATCCTAGGTTCACCCGTTCATTTTTCCGGTATTGCCGGAACCATGAAATGCTTTCTCGACCGGGCATTCTACGTTTCCGGGGCTAACGGAAACTGGTTCCGTCACAAGGTCGGTGCAGCAATTGTTGCCGTTCGTCGTTCAGGAGGTTCCACACACTTGACGGCCTGTATCATTATCTCTCGTATTCTGAAATGCTTATTCCCTCATCTAATTACTGGAACATCATCCACGGGTTGAAAGCCGGAGAGGCCATTCAAGATGCAGAAGGAAACCAAATCATGCGAGTACTTGGGAAAAACATGGCATGGCTACTGAAAATGAGAGAGCAAACAAAAGATACACTTGCAGCCCCGGAAACTGAAACCAAAATAATGACAAACTTTATCCGGTAAATGTAAACACACCAATCTCTTTCGCAGAGAAATTATACTTTATCATGAAAGAAAATAAATACGATGACGAGAAATTCTTCCATCAATATAGTCAAATGTCCCGTTCCATGGATGGCCTAAAAGGAGCCGGGAGAATGGCACGCATTACAAAAAATACTCCCGGACTTCCAAGGGAAACGAGTACTGGATTTAGGCTGTGGTTTCGGGTGGCATTGTCAATATGCTATTGAACATGGCGCAGTCCACGCCCTGGGAATTGATCTTTCGCACAAAATGTTGGAAGAGGCCACCAAACGCAACAACTCTCCTCGCATCGAATACAAATGTATGGCGATCGAAGACTTCGATTACATACGCCAGAGAGCTATGACATCGTCATCAGTTCTCTAACCTTTCATTATTTGGAATCATTTCCGGATATTTGCGAGAAGGTACGCCGATGCTCACTCCCGGTGGCACCTTTATTTTCTCCGTCGAGCATCCCGTGTTTACGGCTTACGGCAGTCAAGACTGGTTCTATGACAAACAAAGAAACATCCTCCACTGGCCGGTAGACCGCTATTTCTCGGAAGGAAAACGAGAGGCCATTTTCTTGGGCGAAAACGTGACCAAATTCCACAAGACACTAACCACCTATGTAAATGGGCTTATCCAAAACGGTTTCGAAATCACCGGACTCGTGGAACCTGAACCAGATAAAACTCTTTTGGATTCCATTCCGGGTATGCGTGACGAGTTACGACGTCCCATGATGTTAATCATCTCCTCAATCAAGAAATAATAAACTTAATAACGATACACAACATAATAATGCCTATCTCCCGATTGATAATATGAACAAACCGATAGCGAGTAAAATAACTACGCCAATAAAAAAAACGGAAGAAGCAACGAGCGAAACCGATCCCAAAAGAAACAAAATAGAGACAATCGAGGCTCTCCAGAAATTCCGGATTATAAAGTAGTTCATCACAATTTGCACGCCCTGAGCCACCAAGAATCCACAAATTAAATACACTCCCCATATCCACATCAACCAAGTAAAAAATAATCGCCAAAATGACCACAACGACATAGGAATAAACACCCACGCTCAAATTATACCCGGATTCATAACAAATCTCACGAATAACTTGAAGATTTAATAGAAGTTGCTTTAACAAGACAAAACCATACAGAAAAAGTTGACAACCGTCCAAAGCCAACCTACCTCATCAGGAAAGCAGAACCACGGTAAGACATTGTAACCGAAGAAAAAAATAAGTTCCATAACACCGATTGCTGCAAGTCCGAGACTCCCCACAATCCATTTTATCTCCAGAGAATCACGAAACATCCATCGAACTAGCAAAGTAAAAGCATAACGTCAATAGAGTCAGTAAAGGCAAATAACTAATCGGTCCCTGTTTAAACAATCCCCATAATCCACGAAAAAAGTCATCAGCAGATTGTTGTTTCGTTCCCCTAAGCGGCATAATATACTTTTTACTGACATAAGCCTGTTTTCCATCAAACTCCACTTCGCCCATGTTCCTCCATTTTCAACACGTGGACCGTATCTTTAGAAAGCTAATTTTCCAATCACATCAAACTCGGTTCCCGCACCGGAACGAACATGAAAGAGAACCACGTGAAACCACCCGGTAATCTAGAGCATCCACAACTAATGAAAAAAATACAGAGTAATAAAAAACAATATTTCATAATGATCCCCAATTTATTCACTAAACGCCAAGTAAATATTTACAAATATATAATTTTTTAACGGAAATCTCGTGTTTTACTAACGTAATTTATCACAAACATCAGGAGGGATGCATGAAACAGAATGAATAAAAAACAGGTTCATGATTTGAACCTGTCTCAACACAAAAAACACCTAATTCTAATACAGATACAACTTACGAAGTTTCTCCACGTCCACTCCCAACTGCTGCACTAAAAACTTATCCATTCCGCCATAATTCTCGTCTATTGTGGTTAATGCCATTTCGATATACTCCTTCTGCACGGAACTAATATAATACATACATTCTGCCATCTTATTATCCCCGTAAAGAGCTTTCATCGCCTCCATGGTCCCACCTGTCACCTCATTTGTCAGCATATAGTCTTCAATTATCGTTTCCCGCTCACCACCCAAAGATGCCAAAAACAAGGCTGCCGCAAATCCGGCCCGATCCTTTCCAGCCGTGCAATGGAACATTAACGGAGTCTTGTCTGCCTCCATCAACGTCTTGAAGAAAGATTTGTATTCTGCCTGAAAACTGATTACAAACTCCCGGTTCCCGTCTACCAGATATTGTTTAGCCCCCTCCACATCCCCCTCTTCTGATAACATCCGAAACATCAATGGAAGACAAATTTCCGGGTTCGATCGGATAATTAATACAATTCACAGTTGTCGTGGGAACCTTATCCGGTTCTGCCTCTTGTTCGCTACTTGAACGGAAATCGATCACAGTCTTTAAGGGGATCGTTGCCAAATACGCTAAATCATCTTCCGTGAGACTATTACACTTTCCGGAACGGAACACCAATCCCCACTTCACCCGGCGTCCATCCTTCGTTTTATAACCTCCCAGATCCCGGAAATTAGACTGTCCCACCATCGGTAATTGTCTTAATCCCAAGGCCGTTCTAGCTCCACCGGCCCATTCAAGCAATAGAGCTGATATTTCCCCGTGTTCAATTCCGCCGTTCCCCTCGTATTTCCTTGTAATAAAGGTTCATCAAAAAAATAGAATTACTATTTTCCCCGCCATACACTTTCCACTCTCCCTCTTTTAATATCTCAATACTGGTTTTTTAGACTCTTTATCGGCCTTTATTGTTGCATAAGAGCTTATATCCGTCCCCGAATACAAACTCGTATCGATTGAATCATCCTCCTAACAGGCCACCACTCCAATCAACATGGCAGAAACAAAACACCACTTACTCATTCTTAATAAATACTCTTTTCATAATCTTTTTTCTTTTCATTTGACGCCACAAAGAAAAGCTTGAATATTACCGAACGATTACATTCTTGTGAAAGAACGATTACAACTATTTATCCTCATTCCCTTGTATTATACCCCGGAATAACGTAATTTTACCATATGATCATCAGTGCAAGCAGAAGAACAGACATCCCCTCATTCTACTCAACATGGTTTTTTAACCGTGTTCGGGAGAAACACGTTCTTGTTCCGAACCCCTTCAACCCGAAACAAATCAGCCGGGTCAGACTAACGCCAGACGTGGTGGACTGTATTGTATTCTGGACCAAAAATCCGACTCCGATGCTTGATAAACTTAACCATCTAAAAGATTTCAAATATTACTTTCAATTCACACTTAACGCTTACGGAAAAGAAATTGAAACCAATCTACCTTCTTTCGACAAAGAATAGACACCTTCAAACGCCTCTCCGACCTCATTGGGAAAGAAAAGGTCATCTGGCGTTATGACCCAATCTTGACAAACAAAACCTATAACACTGATTTTCACAAAACTACTTTCTTCAAAATTGCTACACAGCTCAAAAATCATACCGAAAAATGTATGATTAGCTTTATTGACTATTACAAACATATCCGTCCGTCCCTCTTCCCAGAATATACACCCGCTTACACTAGAAGAGATCCGGGAAATGGCATATTCTTTCCGGCAGTCCATCTCCTCGACCCCAATTCAACTAAACACCTGTACCCGGAAAGGAGACCTTTCCGCCATGGGAATTCCTGCCGGAATGTGTATTGACCGGGAATTAATAGAAAGACTCACAGGCTACCCGATTTCCACACAGAAAGATAAAAACCAACGAGACGTTTGTCGCTGTATTGAAAGTATAGACATCGGCACCTACGACACCTGTTTCAATGGCTGCCTCTATTGTTACGCCAACACGGCCGAACACAAACCGCTCCGTAACCTACAAAAGCATGATCCCGCCTCCCCGAAACTCATTGGACAGGTAAACGATGACGACATCATAAAAGATCGAGCCATGTGTAGCCTCAGGCGTGATCCCTCGTTATTCTGACAAAACTAAAGCCACCCTTTCAACTCATCGGGCAACACTGGCATTGCTCCCGTCTGACTACAAACAAAAGCGGAAACCTCCACGGCAAAACGATGAGCCTCAACCATTGCTTCCCTTTCAAAACCGCAGCACAAAATGCTGCCGTGAAAGAATCCCCGGCTCCCACCGTGTCTGCCACCTTCACATGAGGGGTATCCAAAATGAGTGTATATCGCCCTGCAAACACGTAACTTCCCTGCACCCCACACGTAAGTATCAATACATCCAGATCAAACCGATCCATCATCACCCTACACCTCTTTTTCTACCGATTCTTCCGACAATTCTAATAAATTAGATAAAATAACCAATTCTTCATCATTCAATTTCAATATATTACACCGGGCCAAAGAATCTTTTTCAAAACCTCTACCGTGTAAAAAATGCTGACGAAGATTTATATCAAAAACTTTATATGCCTCCCCAGACATAGCCTCCAAAAATCGGTTCAACGTTGTACGAGTTACCACATTCCGTTGAGCCAGAGACCCAAACAAACACAACGAGTCTGACAAGCCAATCGATCAAGTTCCTGGAGTATACGGCACGTTATCCCACGCCACGCCCTGTTTTATTTTCGTAACAAGGAATCCCCTCCATCCAGCGTAACTTCAACGATACCCGTCGGGAAAGGCACTCGCTCCACCCAATAGCGTAGCCCCTTCCCGTTAAAATTTTCCAGAATCTCATCTCCCAACTCATCTTCCCCCACAGCACTCACCACCCGGCTATCAAAACCGAATTGCGACATATGATAAGCAAAATTAGCAGGAGCACTGCCAATCCTTTTTTCCTTCCGGAAACACATCCCAAAGAACCTCTCCGATTCCCACGATAATATCATTCATCATCACGTGTATTTAGTCATAAAATGCATATACAAAAAGAAGGCAATTGATATGAAAAATCGGTATTTCCCCAAACGAATATTTTGAGAAATACCGATTTTTATAATCATTAACCACTACCAAGTTTTACTCTTATACTCCATATCAACAATTTCATCGTATGGTCCCATAGCTTCATAAGGTACAATCATATCATCCTCCTTCGGTAATGGGAACAGTCCCTCCGCTGGATCTTGAGGCATTCCATTAGAACTAATCCAAAAACGATAAACATACCCTTTATCCCCTTTATTCAATGCTATAAACATCATGTAAGCATACGCATCTTTGATATGCATCTCTACAACATTAACATCAGTATCTTTAAAATCATGGAACAATATTCGGGTATTCGTAGCCGTATTCAACAACCATATTTTATCTTTCACAGCGTAAAATATATTCTCGCTATTAGGATGCGGATACACAGCGGAGGCTTTATCCATTCAACCTCATCCGGAATCACCGAATGTCCAAGTACAACATACTTATATGGATAACCACTTGTATAATCAGTCCCGAAATCATATTTATGTACTTTACCTGCCTGATCTTTCATAAGTGCAAAAAGAGTCTTTTACAACTTTGTCCCATATAAAGCGTGGAATAATCTTTTAATTCTCCTATAGTATAATACTGGTTACTAGATATGATACTTAAATTCATCGCACCATTCTCCCATAATAAAAAGCGTCCCCCTTTACGATCTAGAAATACATATTTTGAACCATAATAATCATAGAAATAACCATAATTCGAAATATAATAATCAGAATTATCCGGTAATGACTTTTCCACACCAAACTTATACGGAGTATAGCGAGTTGTACAAAAGTGTAGTTTTCCATCAGCAACAATAAAATACTGACTAAAATTCTTATCCGTGAGTAAAAACTCAATATCACAACTTGCCTTTGGTTCAAAAAAAATAACTCTGATTGATCGGCAACCCATGTCAAATCAAAAAGGACTCAACTTTTTCAGCTCCGTCATTTTTTCAACACCAAGCAATTATCGTAATAAGGACTAGAGGAGGTGGCAAAATAAAATAAAGATTTAGCATTTTGAATATTCTTACCATTCGTCTTTGAATAAAGATTATACAGGGTTCTCCTATTCGGGAAAACTCATTCGCAGATGAAAGATCATACTCATTCGTCGTACCCGGAACCTTACACAATAATAAATAAGTGTACTTACTGATTGCGTCCGTTACCTCAACATTAAAACGTTTATAAGTTGTAAGCCCAGTCGCTGTATTCATAATTGAATATCGTAAATCATAATTTGCCGGAGCCAATGTAATTTCTTCATCAAAATCCTTACTTGTTGAAAGTAAATGATACTCCGGATTCAATTTATTCTGGATCGCAAACTCCCACTTAAACTCTAATTGCGATTCGTCAAAACCATTTAGTTCCAATGTCATAGGGAGCGACAACCGTTCCCCCATCTTCAAACGATAAACAAGCTCGTACTCCCCTTCTATGGTTACTTCGTCCACCGTTGTGTAATCGTAATTTCCTTTATCCTCGTAGCATCCAGCCTGCAATATCGACAGGATAGCTAACAAAAACATATATTTTTTCATTTTCTGTATATTATCTGGTTAGAACGTAACTCTATTTCCATTTTCATCTGTTAATGGATTATCTTATGCTCATTATTATATTTCACGAGGGCTACTGTAATTCATCTTGGAAATAATATAACTCACCTGCTTCATACTTATTATCTCCCGTGGTCGGAAATTCCGAAATACCAAGCACATCAATAATAAATTGATATTTTACCAAACTAGGTTCTCCGAAATAAGTTTTCAAGCTATTCCAATTAGAAGGAATTGTCAAACGATCATTAAATGTTACGATAAAACACAACTCATCTTCTCCCATTTCACCTAAAAAATCACCAGTAGGAACAATATTTATACCAACAGTCATGTCCTCATTTTCCTTTCCTAGCTCTTTTAACGTACTCTTTATATGATCCCGATAAAGTTTAATAACAATCACGCGATTCACACTATCCTTCTGAAGAACACATTCTTCTATCGTAAAATGCCCTCCATTTTCAGGAGTTCCCTCCTTTGCATATAACGTACGTTCTTTATCTAATTCTACTGTCACTATACGATCTGCCGAAGTCGCAACTCCCGTTACACGAATGGGGACCTTAATCTCGTGAACCATATATTCTTGTGGCTTTACGGCAAACGAAAAGGTAGTACTATCTCCTGAAGCCACATAAATCTTATTACCTCCTTTAAAATCAAACTCATCTCCTTGACTACAAGCAAAGATCAACGAGCAGAACAAAAGTATTAATATCTTATTCATAATATTCGTCATTTACAAAGGTTACTATTATTTCTGTCCCCACTCCTGTTCTTGTTGTGGCAACGGGAATCTATAAACTTCTGATAACTTATCGGCGATTTTTATTTCGCAATCTGGAATATTTTCTAAATTCCGATATTTATACCGATAAAATATTTGTCCCTCCGCAAGCATTTCCCGCCGATACTCGGTATCCAAATAACTTATAACCTCCTCTTTTGTATTTAATTCCACCCCCAGTAAACTACGAGCCGTTCTTATTGCATTGATATAAACCAAGGCAGTCTCCACATCCGGAGCCGTCTCTGCGGCAATATAATACATCTCAGATAAGCGTAACATCGGCATCTGATTTCTAGACCTCTGTTATCGGTCTGTTCTTGACGAAATTTACGCATTCTTGGTAACCCCCCTTCCGTTACGAACAATAACTCATAACGAACATCAGACATTTTGTACTTATCCGCTTCAAAAAATAACATCTAATTTCTCTTTCGTACTTCCTAACTCTTTACTTGTTGTAACAGAAGGAAATACCCCGAAGCCACATTGGATAACTTATCCACATAAAGACCAAAAAGTAACTCTCCTGAAATAATTTTATCCTTATCAATATCTTGAGGAGAAGTTGTTAAACGAGGATAATTAATATTAGTCTGAAGTGTATCCATAAGCTCACTTACAAAATCATATACTTCTGAATCTGTTTTTCCGGCATACAACATAACTCTAGCCCTCAACGCCCGCACCGAAAAAGCATTCATACGAACTTTCCGATTTACCAGATAAACATTGGAAGGAGTCTCCATGGGGGTCCATATTGGATCTTTATCAAACAATGGAATTGCAGCATCAATATCAGCCAGCACCTTTTCAATAACCTGATCAAATGTACTATATGCGGTATTCCCCCCTGGCCAAAAGTAGTCACGTAAGGCATACACTTCTCTCCCTTATCTAGCGCTTTCGATGGCCCAAACATTCTCAACAAATCAAAATGCAAATATGCTCTCAACGCCAATGCTTCCCCTTTAATCAAATCATAATTGTCATCGTCAAAATCTTTCGATCAGCATTTTCCAAACGTTCCAACAATTTATTATCATTAGCTATCGCATTATACATTCCTTCCCAAATAGAAGCAATTACTTTTTCCGTATTGGCTGTCTTGTAATCAAAATTTGCAAAAGAGGTGTAAATTTCAGGAGCACCATCCCGCAACACATAACTATACGCTAATAAATCCATTGTACTGATCGTCATTTGATCACCATACAACGACGTTCCGGCCATCTTCGCGTAAACACCAATCAAAGCGTCAAAATAACCGTTCTCTGTCTTATACAAATCGTCCTCTTTCGCATCTATATCAGATGACACATCAAACCAATCCTCACATCCGGTGAACATAAATGCACCCAGGATCAATACAAATAGGTAGGCAGTTTTCATTATTTTTTCATCTCTATATCTTTTTATATTATACTGCTCATCTCTAAAATGTTGCGCTTAAAGAAAACGCAATTCTATTGGCAAACGGATAATTAATACCCTTTCTTGGCGAACAGTAGAAAGTCGCATAATATCATTCATATAAGCATTTACTCTCAATCGCTCCATTCCTAACGTACGAAGAATACCTTTATGCTTTATATCATAACCCAGGCTCACAGATTCACAAGTGAACACGTTTTTCATCTTGTACGAAACGGCTTGTCGGGCGAGTAGTCGTTTTATCAAAAATACTTTTTATAAAGCGACTGATCCCCTTCTTTCCGCCAACGATCATCATAAATACGACGATCCACATTCCCATAAAGATCAGCATTTTCGACTCGATCCACCAATGTAGAATTGTAAATTTGTCCACCAATCTTATATCGGAAATTAGCACTAAGCGTTAAATTTTTATAGGTTAGAGAAGTTCCGATAATACCCTCAAGATCCGGACGGGTATTTCCCACAGCAACCTGATCAAACGAATTATAAGTAAATGTCGTTAATCCCTGTTTTGTCAAGTAAAGTTCATTTCCGTAGCCGGATCAATACCTAAAGAACGAACAGCATAAATATCTGTTAAGGAACGTCCTTCTTCATAAAGAATAACAGGAGCAGACTGGTTTTCCTCCTCTGCTTTTTTAATCACCTCCTCGTTACGCTTTTTCATGAAATTACTGATTTTCGTAATTTTATTCCGGTTATGAGCAGCGGAAACATTCACACTCCAGTAAATCTGATCTTGAGGTCTTTTAATAAACATCGCCTTCACGGTTGCCTCAAATCCCCGATTTTCAGTCTCCCCGATATTTTCCTTTATAACTTGAAAATCCCGTTGAAGTAGCAATAGTAACGTCTGCCAACAAATTATCCGTGCGACGTTGATAATAATCGATGTTTATCATGTAACGACTATCCACAAATCCTAATTCCAACCCCAAATTCAACACATGAGTTGTCTGCCATTTTAGATCCTTATTTCCAATTCCTTTTTAGCCAAGCAGGAATCAATCCTGCATAATGCCGTCCGGTCTCATAACTATACATTGAAGTAGCTTGAAATGGTGCAAAATTCTGGGAAGCGGTAATACCATAAGAACAACGTAATTTCAAAATACTTATTGCTGCCATTTTCTCCATCCAAGATTCATTATGGATATTCCAGCCCGCCCCAAAGACCAAATAGGAGCAAACCGATTATTGGAACCGAAATTAGATGATCCGTCCACTTTCAACGAAAAATCAAACAAATAACGTCGGTCATAAGAGTAGTTGAATGTCCCCAAAATTCCAGCCAAGACGTTGAATACCATAAGTCGCTTCCGGTCTTGAATCCTTAATATTGTTTCGCAAAAGCAATACTACTCATATTATCATTCGGGAAAACCTTCCACATCTACTGTTTTATCATGATTTTTACTTTGAGAAGCATTTAAACCAACTACAGCATAAATATTATGTTTGCCAAAAGATTGTCCATAGCGCAAATTCAGGTCTCCCAAGATACTAAAACTTTCTTTAATGAAAAACTTGCGTCTCATGTCTTGAAAATATTAAGGGAGTAGGGCTTTTGATGGTGTGTGGTGGTCGCTTGACGGTTTCGGATGCAGAAGCAATTTATTCGCCAAGTAGTTCTTCGTATATATTGTAAAGTCTTTCCGGAGATATAGAACGGCATATCGTTTCGGGAAATAAGGGTGTTGACTGGAATACCGGAACTTTCTGATATTTCTTTGAATGAAAAGTTCTGTAATTCATTCAACTCGAATACAATTCGTTGCTCGTCGGGAAGTTCTGCCAAGGCCTTGTCAAGTTCTTCCCAGACCAATGAGCGTATGTATTCTTTTCCGGAGAATTGTCCGCATCAAAGAGACATTCGGATACTTCTTTCAGGATAAACGTTTCTCCTCTTCTGTTCGGGCTTGCGGTATTTCTTTTTCCCGGTGTTTTCTTTTCCGGTCAATGATAAGATTGCGGTAACTGTGTAGAGCCAAGCCGAAATTTGTTGCACGGGAGGAGCCACCGGGTCCGTTTTAAGTAACTGGTAAAAGACATCTTGTAGGATGTCTTCCCGGTCTTCTTGGGCGGTAAACCCGTTTGGCAATGAAACTTTTTAGTTGCCCCTGATATTTCTTGAAAACCTCTGATATGTTTATCTTCGGGGAGGCTGGTCTTGTTGCTTATCCATTGTCGAGGGTTATTCTTTTGGCTTTTCTTCTCCGAAAATGTCATCGTTGAATACTTGTTGGCGTTCTTCAAATCGTTGACGGATATAGTTCCGGCGTTCTTCCGGAGACATATTTTGACTTTCCCCCATAAATGGTGTAAATGTTCGGGTTTTCCGGGAGGTCTCATGAATCCGTGACCATGGAAACCACCGAATAATAAGCGGGTGAGGACGAAAAGTCCAAGAGCTTGCCAGTAATTGATAGTTGTCCAACTGATGATGGAGGGAATCAAGTAATTCCATAAAAGCATGATGGCGGCAACAATGACAGCCAGACCGATAAGCATGAATAGGAGAATACTCCTGTTTTGTCTAAAATTTCTCATGACGTTTATTTTAGCATATCGTGTAAATTTGATATATCTTCGTGAAATCTTGCAACAAATATACGGATATTGCAAGTAATACTAGAACTCCCAAAAAGAAGAATGTAAGGAAGTAATATTTCAGAAGTCTTTGAGCATTGTTTCTTGATAGCGTTTCATGGCTTTGTTTGTTTTAAATTTATATTTATTGACTAGCCTTTCTATTATTGTAGACGAATGAGAAATAATAATATTTTAAAAACCTGTTTAAATTTTGCGTTGATAAGATAAAAATATTGGGGCCAGTTGTTCAAGAGACAGGTTATTCCAAGGTTTAAGATTACCACGTCATTAAATGACCATGAATAAGATTTATCTAACAACCTTGCAGGAAGAGGAATTTTTGAGTCTATATGTCTTTTTTTTTTTTTAGATCAACTATCTTGATATAAGATAGTTATCTGCCAATAAGTGCTTCGCTACTCATCTAAGACGCTGTTACTCTATTGTTGGGCTAGGTCTTCTCCGTGTCACTTGCGAGTGATCGCCGGAGGAAACAAATTTAAACACGGCACGAATCAAGACGAAGACATATAGGAACACCGAAGGAACATTGACATGACCTAGAGGTAATCAAGCAACGACAAAAGTTTGTTCAAAAAATTTAAACAGGCTTTAAATGCTCTCGTTTTTTTTTGAATAGGAATCTATAAAGTGTTATTTTTACGTATTAAAATTCGAAGAATATGAAATACGAGTTGAATGATAAGCCGGGGATTTTACCCATGTTGATGTACGGGTTGCAGTGGTGGATTGTCTCTCTCCCTTGTGTGGTGATCATGGGAATTATTGTGTCGCAACCTCATTACACGGATGTGGCAGAACAGACATTTTATTTGCAAAAATTGTTCGGGATCATGGGGATAGCGATGATTGTACAGGTGTTGTGGGGACATCGGTTACCGCTGATCATCGGGCCGGCATCGGTGTTGCTAATTGGGATTTTGTCTACAGTGTCGTCGGGGATTCCGGCTGTTTACACGGGGATTATGGTGGGTGGTTTGGTTTTGACCGTGCTGGCATATAGCGGGTTATTGGGGAAGTTGCAATTCGTGTTTACGCCTCGTATCGTTACGGTGATCTTGATTTTGATCGCTTTCACGCTGACACCGGTGATCTTGAAACTGGTGTTGGGAGATGCGATACATGCCTTGTTTAATTTGTTTCTCACGCTGGTGATGGTGCTGGCTTTGGTGATCGGGAATAAATTGTTGCGGGGAATATGGAAGTCAACCACGGTGTTATGGGGAATTGTGGGGGAGTGTTGGTGTATTACGGGGTGTTTGGATTTCCGACTCTGCCTTCAACGGGAGCCGGGATAATACCGGAACAAGCGACTGTTTTTAATTTCCCATTGAACTTCGAGGCGGGGACGATTCTGGCCTTCTTATTTTGTTATATAGCTTTGATTGTGAACGAGCTTGGTTCGATACAAGCCGTTGGACATATGTTACAGGCTGATCGAATGGATCAGCGTACAACTCGGGGTGTCGGGATCGTGGGAGTGACGAACGTCCTGTCCGGTTTGTTCGGCGTGATTGGCCCGGTGGATTATTCCATGAGTCCGGGAGTGATTTCTGCCACGGGATGCGCTTCTCGCTATACCTTGTTACCTGCCGGGGCTGGATTGATTTTGTGTGCCTTTTTTTCCTTCTGTTGTGGGAATGTTGGTGACGATACCGGGTGTGGTGATGGGTGCGATTTTGCTCTATTTGATGGCGACGCAATTGGCCGCCGGGTTACAGATGCTGGTAAGGGAGAAGGCGATCACGGATTCTGATGGCGGGGTAGTCGTGGGGCTGCCGTTGATGGTTGCTTTGTTGTTGTCGTTTGCCCCGGAGGGAGTGTTGAATCTGATACCTTCTTTGTTCAAGCCGATCGTGGGGAATGGTTTCGTGATGGGGTGATTACCGTGTTGATCATGGAACACTTGATCTTTAAGAAAAATAACTTGTGACGGAAGTGTTTCGTATATAATAGAAAAATAGAAAATAGGATGAAATTAATTTATATATACCATAGTGGTTTTGCCTTGGTGGGAGAGAGAATTTTACGGTAATCATTGATTATTATAAAGACTCGGCATCGCAACCTGTTGACGGGAGTTGTACATGATGAGTTGCTCGAACGACCCGGAAAATTGTACGTGCTGTCCTCTCATTCTCATGCTGATCACTTTAACCCGGAGGTGTTGGAGTGGAAGGTGATGCATCCGGACGTTCAGTATGTTTTTTCAACGGATATTCTTGAAAATGGGTTGGCTCGATTGAATGATGCTTGTTATTTATCAAAAGGCGAGACTTGGTCGGATGGGGTGTTGGAGGTAGAGGCCTTCTGGATCAACGGATTTAGGTATTTCTTTTCTTTTACGGCTGGATGGGAAATTGATTTTTCATGCCGGGGATTTGAATAACTGGCATTGGAAGGAGGAATCGACAGAAGAGGAAGTTTCGTGAGGCGGGAAATACTTACTTGGCAGAATTGGAGATACTTGCCCGGAGAACAGACCGGATGGATCTTGTGATGTTTCCCGTTGATCCCCGGTTAGGACTGGAATATATGTTGGGAGCCAAGCAATTCGTGGATCGTTTTCGTGTGGGGATGTTTGTTCCGATGCATTTCGATGAAGAGTATGTCCTGTGCCAATGCTTTTCGAGAATATGCGGAAGGTCGGGGCGTGCGTTTCGTGGAATTGACTTACAGGGGAGAAGAGGTTAAAATTTAGAGCTTAGAATGGGTAAATTTCTTCAATCTAAAATTATAAATTAAAAATTAATATATGGAAGTAAAGGGTAGATTTGATCATTTCAATTTTAATGTACTTGATTTGGATAAGAGTATTCGCTTTTACGAGAGAAGCGTTGGGATTAAAGGAGGTACGCCGGATGGAGGCTTCGGATGGTTCTTTTATTTTGGTGTATATGGGGGAAGAGAAGACGGGTTTTCTATTGAGTTAACTTGGTTGAGGGATCGCAAGGAACCCTATGATCTAGGGAAGGGGAGTTTCATCTCTGTATGCGTGTTCCTGGGAGACTATGATGCTGTCCGAGCCTATCATAAGCAGATGGATTGTGTGTGCTACGAGAACACGGACATGGGACTCTATTTTATCAATGATCCGGATGGTTATTGGATAGAGATTTTACCGGAGCAAAAATAATATGTTCGAGTACGAGAATATATAGAAAGGCATTTATTTGGCGAAAATTAAGCTGTATGGCTATTTGTTTGCATGATGAATCAAATTAATTACTATCTTTAATGAAATTTTAAATGTGCAAACTTATGGATAATGAATGCGTGTATTTTTATTGTGAGACTGGAGATTCAGGCAAGTAGCCATTGAATTAAATCGAATGCTTGATTGTTTTATACATTCACGAGAATTTGATGAGAATCGTTGGAAATACGTGTTGAATGATCGAAGCGAGGTGAAGTGTCAATTGCTTGACAAAGAGCGGGAACCCGAGGAGGTGAGCAAACATACGTCTGAATTGGTGTCTTATTTTGAGCGTGTCCCGACTCAAAAAGAGGAGGTGAAAAGTTCTTTGCTTTTTTCAAATCAAGGTGTTTACCACGGTATTGAAAGTTGAATATAAGCGTGGCGACAGGAATCGGGAGAACATGATGTGTGATGTATTATTCCATATGGCAGATAAATTACAAGGACTTTTGCTTTTCCCGGACATGAGTTTTTACTCGGGGAAAACGGGAATTAGTATTTAATGACGAGGGGAAGAGCGACCTTGTCACGTATGGTCCCTATGATTAATACAGATTTCTTTTATGAAGAAATTTTTCATGACGGATGATAGCGAGAACAAAGAACGTCGGGTTCGTACGATGAAACGCTTGAAGGATGAGAAGGTGGCTTTTGAAAATTTAGAACCGATGGAAGTAGATTACACGCGATACGGAATTAGAATAGAAGAGAGCGTGATCGGTCGAATTATGGCCATTGTTTCAACCGGTTCTCACGCATTCTGTGCATTGAATTTCGGTGAGGAAGGTGTGGAAACGTGGTGGAAGCAGATTCACGATATGGAAGAGGATGGATTCGAACCTCTTAAAAATTGTGTACAGGAGGAAAAAGGATTATTTATTTTCGAAGAATAATGAGGAGAATGATCATCTACGTTTTTTTTTGGCAATTTGAGGAATGTAATGTTTTCATGTGGAGTTTGGGATTGATCAAGAATATGTCATTTCCTTCCGAGCATTGCGAGGTGGTAAAAATGCTGGAAGTAATGGATCTGTTTTATGCGACTTCGTCTAAAATTGATTGGGAAACGGATTTTCCTAACCGGAAGGGGCGAAGGGAGATCATGGATGAAGCTGATGTGACATTGCATTATCTTTTGGCGTGTGTAGAAGCTATGGATAAGAACAAGAAAATGCCTCGAAATATTGATACCGATATTGCAATGCACCGAAATCATGCTTTTAATTGGTTGTTAGAATTCAACCAGAGTGGGACGTGATTTGATGTATGGATAACAACGAAAAATAGAGGGAGGGTTTGTATTTTGTCTATCTTTGCTCTAAATTAAAAAGGAATATATGGAAAAAGCAAATTTAACTCTTTACACGGTAATCGGGGATTTCAGTCGTGTTGCCGAATCTATGCGTGTGCGTTTTCAGGAAGTGACGAAGATGTTTACTCCCGAAGATGATCGCTGGATGATCTTGTTGCAGGATGATACGATGATCGGTTGCTCTATGATGGAGTCGGGAAGTCAGGCAGATCAAGTAGCTGAACACACGGAAGGTATGGCAAATTATTTTGCACGGGTAGACACTCCCTTGACTGCCATTAAAGAGGAGGTGATTCGTCAGATACAGTGTTTTAATTGTATCGTGGGGATCGAGTTCGAACTGGATGATAACCGAGACCGGACGAGTTACATCATTAACACGTTTTATGACGTGGCGGGAGATGTGAATGGCTTTTTTGCTTTATCCGAGTATGAGTCTTTTGATAGCAAAGGAAAGTTGCTTTTTTTCCGTTAAGGGCGAGAGTGAATACGAGACTTTCCGGCCGGTGGCGAATTCCGACTTGTTAGAGGTGGGACGTCCGGAGGAGCGAGACGTGGATCAAGCCCGTCGGGAACGTTCTTTCGTACGTTTGAAAGAGGCGGAGTGCCTTATATGGAACATTTACCTTGCGAGGTATTGGATTGTGAGGCGATGATAAGAAAGCCGGAAGAAATAGCCCGTCGTGCGGCAGCCTTGTTTGCCGTAGCCTTGTATTCAGAGGTGATGTTATCGGAAAACCCGGATCGGGAAGAGGCTTTAGGTTTTGTGACTCGAGTTGACGAGGGTATCATATCATGGATGAATTTACTCCGTTAGAGAGGGCGTATCTTGATACTCCTTCGCCGGAACAGTATGATTGTATCCAGTTCTTGTGGCGTTACGAGTGCTGTGCCGTGTTATTGTGGGCGTTGGGAATTGTCGAGTTGCCTTATCCTTCGGCTATTTGTGATGTTCCATATATCGCTCGCTTATTTTTTGATCACAAGGAGAACGGGACGGTGTTGGGGTTGGGTGAAATTCGGGATCGGCAGGAGATTTTGGACGAGGCAGATCTGACGTTGCGTTATGATTGGGCTTGCGTGGATGCTCGTGTAAAAGGCGAGGAGACTCCGGTGTCCTTGGATGGCGGTGTTGTGATGGAACGGCATTATGCTTTTAATTGGTTGATCGGGGCAAGTGATGGGGCAGAATGGGATGAGATTCAGCCGACAACATGATAAGAAGGGATATTATTATCCCTTTTTTTCTCCGGCAAGTATTTCCAAAAGTGGGCAGGGAGATTTTGGCGATGTAGTTTAGGATTCAGGCGTTCTTTTATAGTGATAGCCTTGAAATAGGTCTGCCAGAGTTTTTGAAAAAGTTTTTCGTCTTGATCCATGATGCTTTCATCGAGGAATCCGCTTTGAAGATGTCCTTCTTTTTGTTCAAAGTGTACTTCGGTGATGGTTGACAGGTCGTGATAATAACCGTATTCTCGCTTGAGGTCGTAGAGTAGCCATTTTTGATCGGCAAAACGATCCTGAAGATAGGGAATCACGAGCGAGATTACGTTATATAACGGTTTCAAGGCGGCGAAATAGGTTCCGTCGGCTGCTTTCTGAAAGCGCAGGAATTGCATGACCCGCAACCGTTCGTTGTTTACTTTTTTTCCAGACTTTGGAGAGTTCCAACACGTCGGGGTCCCCGAAATTGAGTTCGATGGAGCGGGGGTGCGTCGATGGCTTTGTGAATGTAACGGAATAGTACGAGGTCAATCTCCGGGAGTTCGGATAGCCAGCAGGTTGTAAGACTGGTAAGGGCCGAGGGCAGATAGTTTCTTTTGAAGTCCTTTCCATACCCGGTTACTTCTTCCCTCATCCGTAATGACCGTAATGATTTCATCATAGAATAGAGGTGGTGTTTCTTCTTCTGCTAGCAATACATCGGGAAATCTTTTGATGCTATAAGCGTCAAAAATCGCTGTTAACAGTCCTTCAAAGGTTTTGTCGTACCGGAATATGAGCATATTAATTTTAGATTTGCGATTTTAGATTTACGATTTCAAGTGCCATGAAGTCGGACTAATTCAATTAATAAACGAACGGGATGATCAATTGTCCATCGTCAATGCGGGTAACTTTTCTTTGTGTTAGAATACGCCTTACGTTTTCGGGTTTTATTTCGTTAATGGTTCGGGTCGGTAGTTCATTACACGTGATGAAATACTGGGCTTTTTGAGAACGACACCGATCTGTTTCAAATGTGATGTCCCCAAGCGGGAATAGCGGCGGGCCGTGAGAATCATCTTGGCAGACTTCACTCCAAGCCCGGGGACACGTAATAACATTTCGTAATCCGCCCGGTTGATGTCCACGGGAATGCTTCCGGGTGGCGAAGAGCCCAAGCTAGTTTCGGGTCAATTTCAAGTCTAAATCTGGATAAGAATCATCCACGATTTCGTCAACCATTGAAATTGTAAAACCGGAGTAAGCCAATCGGCTTGATACAATCGGTTTTCTCTCACGAGAGGTGGTTGTTTTAGGGCCGGCAGGCGCTTGTCGTACCCGTTGACGGGGACGAATCCCGAATAATATACTCTTTTCATGCTTGGACGTTTGTAGAGTGCAGAGGTTAGGTGAAGAATGTCCTTATCCGAATCGGAAGTGGCTCCCACGATCATCTGCGTGCTTTGTCCCGCGGGGACAAAACGGGGGCATGGCGGTATTTCTTTCGTTCCTCGGCACTTTGTAACATACCTTGTTGGATATAACGCATGGGGGTGAATACACTTTGAAAAGTCTTTTTCCGGAGCAAGAAGTTGCAGGCTTTGTTCGTTGGGAATTTCGATGTTTACACTCATACGATCCGCGTATAAACCAGCCTCGTTTACCAGTTCTTGGCTGGCCCCGGGAATACTTTTTCAAATGGATGTATCCGTTAAAGCGGTACACTTGTCGCAAGTCTCTTTACCACTTTCACCAAACGTTCCATCGTGTAGTCTGGATTGCGTACTACTCCTGAACTGAGGAAGAGTCCCTCGATGTAATTCCGGCGATAGAATTCTATCGTTAGGTTCACGAGTTCCGAGACGGAGAACGTGGCTCTCGGTAAGTCATTGCTCCTGCGATTGATGCAATAGGCACAATCGTAGATACAGTTGTTCGTGAGCATAATTTTCAGTAGAGAGATACAGCGTCCGTCTTCTGCGAAACTATGACATATACCCCACCCTTCTGCGCTCCCCGATCTGTCCTTTTTTGTGAGAACGAGAGGTTCCGCTAGAAGCACAGGATACATCATATTTCGCTGATTCAGCGAGTATTTTTAGCTTATCGAGTACTCTTTTCATCCATTGTGAACCGGGGTTATGTCTTCTTCACAAAGATAAGAATAAAAAACAGAAGGTCGTGTATTTTACTCCCTATATTGAAAGGGATTTTCAAGGGGATATTCCAGTGTGTCTCGTAGGATAGGTTAACGATAGGTTAACGGTGTGACTGGTTAATTTGCTTTTAATTTTTTATTGAAATTTGGTTCATGTATTAGCGAGAGTACGAAGAGATACCGAAGAGAGTAGTAAGAGATATTATACAAAGAGGGTGTGCCATTTTAAGTGTGCCCCAAAAGTTGGACACACCCTCCTAGACTGCTATTCCTGTTAAGCTAACGTGATATTTTTGTCTAGGTAAACGTCTTGGATAGCATTTAGTAATTCTACACCTTGATTCATCGGTTTCTGGAAGGCTTTTTTCGTCCGCTGATAAGTCCCATTCCACCGGCTCGTTTGTTGATCACGGCTGTTATGACAGCTTCTTTTAAATCGGACGCTCCTTTAGATTCACCCCGGAGTTGATTAGGCCAATGCGTCCCATGTAGCTGTTGGCCACTTGGTAGCGGCAGAGGTCTATCGGGTGGGAGGACGTAAGTTCGGTATAAACTTTTCATTCGTTTTTCCGAATTTAAGTTCGGTAAATCCCCCGTTAACCGTTGGGAGTTTTTGTTTTACGATGTCAGCTTGGATCGTTGCCCCCAGGTGATTGGCCTGTCCTGTCAAATCTGCTGCCGAGTGGTAATCTACTCCGTCTTTTTTGAAACTTCCGTTACGAAGGTAACACCAGAGGATGGTTGCCATACCTAGTTCATGTGCATGGGAAAATGCCTCTGATACTTCTAGTATTTGTCTGCGACTTTCCGGTGAGCCGAAGTAAATTGTGGCACCTACCGCGGCGGCTCCCCATATTCCATGCCTCTTCTACCGTACCGTATAGTGTTTGGTCGTATTGAGTCGGGTAGGTCAGTAGTTCATTATGATTGATTTTCACTATGAACGGGATTTTGTGAGCGTATTTACGAGCCACGGTTCCGAGTACTCGAATGTTGATGCCACGGCGTTACACCCGCCCTCGATAGCAAGTTTTATGATATTTTCCGGATCAAAATAGAGAGGATTCTAGGGCGAAAGACGCTCCTGCCGTGTGTTCAACTCCTTGATCCACGGGGAGAATGGACACGTAGCCGGTATTTGCTAAACGGCCGTGACTCAGGATGCTTTGCAGACTGTTCAGAGTACGGGTATTTCTATCGGATGACATCCAAATTTCATCAATAGTATTGGGTGACGGGATGTGAAGTAACGATCTATCAATGGTTTTACAGGTGTGGTTCAATAGAAAATCACTTTGATCTCCTAGATTTCGATTATTTTGTTTGTACTCATATTAATTGATATTATATTATTTAGTTTCATACGTGAATAATTAGATTTTTGTTGTCTAAATGAGAAAAATTGTTTATTTTTACATTTATTATAACAATAATTGTGCCTGCTGTGAGAATATGCTATATAATTTGGTGTTTTTATGTGTGATTTCTTTGTCGGCCGAAGCTCAGAAGGGGAAATATTTTGAAAAAAATGTTCGTTTTCCGGAGAAGGTTACACTGGAGGAGAAAGTGGAGATGGCAGCAAGACTGGTCCCGACAAAGCAACAATTAGCTTGGCAGCAGTTGGAATTGACAGCTTTCATCCATTTTGGAATAAACACGTTTACCGGGAAAGAACAAGGTGACGGCAAGGAGTTTCCGGTGATGTTCAATCCGGTAGCGCTGGATGCGGAGCAGTGGGTGAAGGCGTTAAAGGCGGGAGGGCTCAAGTCCGTCGTGCTGACTGCCAAACATCATGATGGTTTTTGTTTGTGGCCGACAAAACGACTCGTCATGCCATCACGGCCTCTCCGTGGAAAACGGGAAAGGCGATGTCGTTCGGGAATTGAAAAAAGCGTGTGACCGAAACGGATGAGATTCGGAATTTATTTATCCCTTTTGGATCGGAACATTTCTTATTACGGGGACTCTCCCCGGTACAACGAGTTTTTCGTGAAACAACTGACGGAATTATTGACCGAGTACGGGAAAATAGATGAAATTTGGTTGGATGGGACTAGTGAGATAGGCATTGACGGGAAAAGACAGGAATATGACTGGGAATTGATATTGAAAACGATTCATAAGTTACAGCCTAATGCGGTTACGGCTTTTTATGGTGATGATATTCGTTGGATCGGGAAGGAAAGTGCGAGAGGGCGTGGGGCCGAATGGAGTTCCGTCGCGTTGGTCCCGGGTGTTATCCGGATGCGAAAAGCGTAATGAAGAGATGCGTTTAAGCGTGTTTTCCCGGGATCTTGGGGGAAAGAGATTATTGATCGTGCGACGGAATTGTTCTGGTATCCTTCGGAGGTGTCAGTCTCTATTCGTCCTAGTTGGTTTTATCACGAGAGGGAAGATTCGAAAGTAAAATCTTTGTCGGAATTGGTGAGGGTTTATTTCCAGTCCGTGGGATGTAATTCTTCTTTATTGCTGAATGTGTCACCTGACAAGCGGGGTGTGCTTTGCGAGACCGATGTCACTCGGTTAAAAGAATTCGGAGAGTATCTGGAAAAGATGTACGCGAAAGATTTTGTTTCCGGTGGGCCCGGGCGTGGACTGCCCGGAAGGGAGAAAGTAAAGAATATACCTTGGGGAAGGGATGTACGATAAACACGATCTTGTTGCAGGAAGATATTAGCCGGGGACAGCGGGTGGAGTCGTTTACCGTGGAAGGGTTGGTGAATGGTACTTGGCAGGTGTTGGGAAAAAGGGGGGACGATTGGTTATAAACGTTTGTTGCGTATCCCGGATATAGCCGTGGAGACTATTCGTGTCACGATTAATGACTGTCGTAAAGAGGCAAACATATCACGGGTGGGAGCGTTTCTGGCTCCTAAAATATAAACTTTTCTTTTTATTTTTCGTTTTAGCCATAGAGAGTGTGTCCATCTGATTTTAGACATACGGAAGAAATTTTATAAATTGAGAAAGATCGTATCTTTGTGACGGAAATTAAAAGTAGTTATATGATAGATTTTAAACCGATCAGAATAGAGGATAAAGAGTTGATAACGACCTATTTTTTTGCATGTGGGAACCGGGATTGCAATCTTTCGTTTGTGAACTTGTACACGTGGCAGTTCTTGACCAATAGTCATTATGCTGTGGTTGATGACTGCCTCGTGGTGCGTTTTACATTGGATGAGGAAAGTGTCGTGTACACGATGCCCGTGGGAACCGGGGATGTGAAAAATGTGATCGAATTGTTGAAACAGCAAGCCAAAGGCCGAAGGACACGTTTTGCGAGTACATGGAGTTTTTCCTGAGTTGGAGGAATGGTTCAACCGGGAGTTCCCGGGAAGTTTTGATTATCGGTTGGATCGGGATTATTTTGATTATATTTATTCCCGTCAGGAGCTGGCTGAATTGAAAGGTAAAAATTTTCAACCTAAACGGAATCACGTGAATAAGTTCAAACGCACCTATAATTACAAGTACACGCCATTAACCGTAGATTTGATCCCGCATTGTTTGGAACTAGAGGAAAAATGGTGTGAAGAGCATGATTGTGAGGAAGAGGAGAGTTTGATAAACGAGCGAAAAGCATTGAATATTGCGTTGCGAAATTTTGATGCTCTTGGTTTGGTTGGAGGAGCGCTCTGGGTGGATGATGAAATCGTCGGGTTCACGTATGGCGCTCCGGTGAATCATGATACCTTTGCCGTTCATATCGAGAAAGGCCGATAGTCGTATTGATGGTTCGTATAATATTTTGAATCAGGAGTTCGCACGGCATATCCCGGAACAATATGTTTACCTGAACCGGGAGGAAGATTTGGGAATTCCGGGATTGAGGAAAGGCGAAACTATCTTATCGTCCGGTGATATTATTGGAGAAAGGGTATGCCGAATTAATTGAAAGTTGAAAATGAAAATCTCTCATTTCAAAGGTTGTTTAATTTAAATACGTGTATGATGAAACGGGAAGTCATGGAGTTATGGAGGGTGTGTTTTGATGATACGGAAGAGTTCATTCAATTCTATTTTGACAAAAAATACAAAGAGGAGAATGCTCTGGTGTATTGGGATGAACAAGGTGCGGCTATTGCTGCTTTACAAACTCCTCTTTACCCTATGACTTTTGGCGTGACACAAATTGTAACAGGGTATATTTCGGGGGCTTGTACTCATCCGTTGGCCCGGGCCCGGGGTGTGATGACGAAGTTACTGCGGGAGGCTTTCTACGTGATGAGAGGAAGAAAGATTCCCGTGAGTACCCTAATTCCGGCCAGTGAATGGTTGTATCGATTATTACGGAAAGATGGGGTACGTACCTGTTTTTGATTATACCCCGGAACATTACACGATTTTGGATAAACCGGTTGCGGATCATTTTCGGGTGGAAGCTATTCGGGAGGTGGGGTTGTTAACGGATGACTTGTTTAATTATTTTCAGTCAATGATGCGTTTACGTCCTTGTTGCGTGCAGCACGAACGGGAAGATTTTGAGGTGATCGTGGAAAGTTTGCGAATGGATGGAGGGGCGTTGATTGTCGTGTATAGCGATAAAAATATTGTTGGGATAGCTTTTGCCGAACCGAGAGAAAATCATGCTTTGGTACTGGATGGGATGCATGACTCCGAGGATGTCAAACGGGTGGCTTTGTGGGGAGTGATGAAATATCTGGATGCGGCGGAGATATATTGCCGTGTACTTCCTTCCGGAAAGGCGGATGAGCACCGGGGAATGGCACGTGTGTTGGACGTGGAACAAATGCTCCGTTTGTATGCCGTGAATAATCCGGAGCAGGATCTCGTGCTGAAAGTAACGGATGACTGATTCCGGAAAACACGGGAATATATGTAATCGGGAAAAGGGGATTGTGTTTGTGATAATGCAAAGCAGGTGGAGGCGGAGTTGTCCGTGCAGGAACTGACGCAATTGCTTTTAGGCTACCACCCGGAACGTTTTCCCGAGTTGGAGCCTTATTTCAAAAAATGTAGTCCTTTCATAAGCTTGATGCTGGACTAGAATGGTCTTGATTTGTACTTTGGGGATTTAGTTTCCAAGAAATCCTCGATCTCTTCGATGGAAAGTTTTTTCACGTTTGTGATGATGATGTTTTCGCTTAAAAAGTTCCCGTAAGTGTTACACTCGTCTATAATCGAATTGAAATATCTCTTTCAGGTTAGCCTCGATTGGTAACAGAAGGGTAAACGTGATGTATTTCTCGAATTGTTCGATTTGTTCAATCTCTCCTTGGCTTTGGTTAACGACCAGTTCAGTCTTTTTTGACAATATCCCACTGGAAAGGTTGTAACGTGACCCCCTCGTTGGCAATATAAACACAAAAATAACGTAACAACGTGTCGTGACCGCCTAGGCCGGTGGATACGAACACGGTCGATTCGTCCAGCAGGTTGGATTGAATCAGCATTCGAGATTGTTGCAACGCTATGGTTGCCCACGGTTTGATCGGGGTATCTTGTTTCTGGAACGATTCAATACTCCGGTATATAGAAACGTCATCGACCATGGACAACAGGATTAACAAAGTTTTTTTTTTCCTTTCGTCATCAACGGCCTCATCAAATAGATCTTGAGCGTGTATTATTGCGTCTTCTCTTAACGTTTTAAAGTCTCCACTTTTAATAAGATGTTCCAAAAGATTCATGTATTGATGTTGTACTTCTACATCAATTTCTTCTTCTAGGATATTTAAGTGCGAACCCGCCCGTGATAGCAATTGATTCACGCTTTTCCATTTTTTTGCTCGCCCTGGTTTTCTATATCTTCTGTTTTCATATTACAAAAGTAAACTATTTGTTGGTTATACGGAGTAAAAAAAAGAAAAGATTCGTTGTTTTTCTCTATAAATTTCGGAAGACACTTAGGCAGGAAAGTCTTTTATTAATAAATTTTATCATTATTAATGATGAAATTCTCGTTATTATTCTGTGTTTATTTAGAAAAAATAAAAATAAAGTTTTTACATTTGCGATACTAATTACAAGATGTTTATATGTTACTGTCAGAACTGAAAACCGGAGAAAGTGCCGTTATTACCAAGGTGAAAGGATATGGGGCCTTTCGGAAGAGATTAAACGAGATGGGGTTCGTGAGGGGCAGAGTGGTGAAAGGCCGTGAAGAATGCCCCTTTGAATGATCCGATTGAATATGCAATTATGGGTTATGAAATCTCTTTGAGGCGACAAGAAGCGGCATTTATTGAAATCGTGTCTTTAGAGGAGGCTACTAATATTGTCGGGGTGTCCGGAAGTGCCTGCGACGCGGAAGAAGCTTTCGCCAAGCACTGGGAAGGTCGAGATAAACATATACATGTTGCTTTTTTGTCGGTAACCCCAATGCGGGGAAAAACAACACTGTTCAACTACATGAGTGGTTCTCAGGAACACGTGGGAAATTACGGAGGTGTAACGGTGGATGCGAAGAGTGCTACGTTTCGATTTGAAGGTTACGAGTTTAACGTGGTCGATTTACCAGGAACGTATTCTATTTCTGCTTACTCGAATGAAGAAAAGTATGTGCGGGAATATATTATGAATAACGCACCCGATGTGGTGATTAACGTGGTGGATGCGTCTAATTTGGAACGTAATCTCTATTTGTCCACGCAGTTGATTGACATGGACGTGAAGGGCGTGATCGCTTTGAATATGTATGATGAGCTGGAACGTTCCGGGGCAACTTTCAATTATCAGGAGATGGGACGGATGATCGGGTATGCCGATGATGCCCACCGTCGGGTCAAAGGGGAAAGGAATTAAGGAGTTGTTACGGGAAGTTATCGAGGTGTACGAGGGAAGAAGTGAAACGGTACGCCATATCCATATAAATTATGGGAAAGAGATTGAGGACAGTATCGTGACCATTCGAGCAGAGTTGAAAGATGAAAAAAATTTGATCTGTAATATGTCTCCACGTTTCTTATCTCTGATGTTATTGGAAGGGGATAAGGACGTGTTGGAATTCGTGCAACGGGATCATTCTCGGGAGAAATTATTGAAGGTCGTAAAGAGGGAGTTGAACGGATTGAAACAACCTATGGAGAGAAAGTAGAGTCGGTTGTTACCGATACGAAGTACGGTTTTATTTCCGGGGCGTTAAAAGAGACGTACAAAGAAAGTCCTGTGAATCGAAGGCGTAAAACGGAGTATATTGATGCTATTGTCACGCATAAATTGTTCGGATTCCCGATCTTCTTGCTATTCCTATTCGTGACATTCTTTGCCACGTTTAGCTTGGGAAGTTATCCGATGGAATGGATTGAGACCGGGGTCGGTGCTTTAAGTGAGTTTGTCGATAACCAGATGAGTGCCGGTCCTTTAAAGGATTTATTAGTGGATGGTATCATTGGTGGTGTGGGGAGCGTGATCGTGTTTTTGCCGAATATATTGATATTGTTCCTGTTTATTTCTTTCATGGAAGACACGGGATATATGGCTCGTGCGGCATTTATCATGGATAAGTTGATGCATAAGCTCGGCTTGCACGGGAAAAGTTTTATTCCGATGATCATGGGATTCGGGTGTAACGTGCCGGCGATCATGTCAACGCGTATGCTGGAGAACCGGAGTGACCGGATATTAACCATACTGATCAATCCTTTCATGTCTTGCAGTGCTCGTCTTCCGGTATATATCCTGTTGGTCGGGGCATTTTTAAAGATTACGCGGCGTTAGTTCTTTTGGAATATACTTGTTTGGAATTCTGGCTGCTATCGTGATGGCCAAGTTGTTTAAACGGGTACTTTTCCACAGGCAGGAAGTGCCGTTCGTGATGGAATTGCCCCGTATCGGATGCCAACCTTGAGAACGACCGTACGGCATATGTGGAGTAAAGGCGAGCAATACCTGAAAAAATGGGAGGTATTATCATGTTTGCCTCCATACTGATTTGGGCTTTGGGCTATTTTCCCGTGGATAAAGAGTTGGAAGCGCAGTATGATGAAAAGAAGGCTGAAGTGACGAGAGCTTACGAGGCAACGATCGTTTCCGGGATCGGGAATGTGGATATGTTGAAGGAAGAACAGGAAGCGAAATTGGAGAGCTTGCATCGACAAGAGGTGAGTGAACGTCAGGAAAATTCTTATATCAGTCGATTAGGGCGAACTTTGGAGCCTATTTGGACACCACTTGGCTTTGATTGGAAAGCAGGTGTGAGCTTGTTGACCGGGGTTGCGGCAAAAAGAAGTCGTGGTTAGCACGATGGCCGTCTTGTACCAGGGGAAGAGGTTATGGAGGAAGATGACTGGGGCGAATGCGACGTTGGAAAGGCGTTTGCGGGAACATGGTTTTACCCCGGTTACTGCCATTGTATTTGTGATCTTCGTGTTGCTTTATTCCCCCTGTTTCGCGGCCTTGATTGCCATCGGTAAAGAGATTGGAATGAAATGGGCGTTTTTTCGTGATGGGATACACGACGGTACTGGCTTGGAGGCGTGTGTTTCGTGATAAAACAGGTGTTGGATTTAATTATTTAGAACGTGTCCCCATATTATGAATTATTGATCTAAAATTGGAGAATGGAAATGCAACTAATATTGACGTATATAATTGTGGCGATAGCACTTGTTTTTGCGGGAAGAGGTGCTTATCGTTTGTTCCGGAATGCAAAGAAGGGGAAAGGATGCAGTTGTAATTGTGGTTGCGGGGGAAAAGGAACAAATAAAAAAAGCTGCTTGTAAAAGCAGCTTTTTTATATTAATGCTTGTGTCTGCGCTCGTCAGAAACAGTCAATTTTTTTCTTCCTTTAGCTCTTCTTCTGGCTAATACTGCTCTACCGTTAGCGGTAGACATTCTTTCTCTGAAACCATGTTTGTTTCTTCTCTTTCTGTTGGATGGTTGAAATGTACGTTTCATTGCAATATTTCTTATGTTATTATTTTCTCACTTCGGACTGCAAAAAGTAGGTATTTTTTTTTATTGTGCCAAAGATTTTTGCAAAATTATCTCGATTCAAATGGTGTTTTATCCTAATTATTCAAATGATTTCTAAATTAATGGCGTATGTTTTAATTAAATGGTGTTTTCAGACAACAAAGTTAATATATCCCCGTATATTTCTTCAAGTAAATACGAAAAAAGAGTTCTAATATTTGTTTTACTGAAATAGATGATTAACTTTAAGCCAATTATACGAAGAGACCTATGAGACAGTTAAAAATTAGCAAACAAATCACTTGCAGGGATTCGTTTTCGATAGAGAAGTACTTGCAGGAGATTGGGAAAATCGAAGTGTTGACGCCGGATGAGGAGGTTGCTTTAGCCAAGAAAATCCGATCGGGGGACCGAGCGGCACGGGAGTTGTTGGTGAAGAGTAACCTGCGTTTCGTGGTTTCCGTGGCCAAGCAATACCAGAATAACGGTTTGAGTTTGGGGATTTGATCAACGAGGGTAATCTGGGATTAATAAAAGCTGCCGAATGCTTTGACGAAACGAAAGGATTCAAGTTTATTTCTTATGCCGTATGGTGGATCCGGCAATCGATTTTACAGGCAATCGCCGAGAAATTCGCGGTTAGTTCGATTACCATTGAACAAAATCAGCAGTATCAACAAAGTGAATAAATTCTTTTTCCGACTGGAACAAGAGTTCCAACGGGAACCCACGGCAGAGGAAATTGCCTTGAAAATGGATGTTCCGAGAAGGAGGTTAAAGATAGTTTGCGGATCGCCAATCGTCCGTTATCCATGGATGCTCCCTTGTCGACAGATGAGGATTCGTCTAACTTATATGACGTGATGATTACGGGAGATAATGCCATATCGGATGCCGAGCGGGAGATGAATGCCGATTCATTGCGGACGGAAATCGATCGTTATTTGACGATTCTGGATGAACGCGATGCTTTAATCTTGCGGATGTATTACGGTTTGGGTGGTTATACAGCAATGTCGTTGGAAGAAATTGGCGATCGGGTAGGTCTGACAAGCGAACGAGTACGCCAAATTAAATCTAAGGCTATCAAGAGACTGAAAACTCGTGCCGTAGTAAACGGTTGAAGACGTATTTATAAGAGGTCGGTAAATTTTCCTTTTGTAGAAAGTTCTTTACTCCACAAATTTCATATTTAATTTATGGAGGGATATGGGGTTGTTTGAGAAATTTAGACTTTCTATCTTTTCTTCTGATGATATATTTCATGTGAAATTTTTTGTGTTAGAGGGAATTGTGAGATGGGTAGTATTCTTTTAGATTGTTAGTATCTGTATTTTATCTACTTGCAGTCTGCAACTAAAATATGCTTATAAAGTTAGTTTTTCCAACTAAATTGCTATATTTGTTCCCCGTTTTTAGACGGGGGTGTTTTGAGTGATCGGAAACGTTTGATAAACGGGTCTTGTCAGTCATAAGTGTTTAACTCCCAGGAGCGTTAGAAAGAGAGGGAATTATTATTATGAACACATTAATAAACGAGAACCTTATGGGAAACTATGAATTAAACAAAATCTGGCACAAATGCTAAAAGGTGGGGTTATCATGGATGTAACCAATGTTGAACAGGCAAAGATCGCAGAAGCTGCCGGAGCATGTGCTGTAATGGCATTGGAAAGAGTGCCATCAGATATTCGTAAGGATGGTGGTGTGGCTAGAATGTCTGATCCTCAGATGATCAAGGCCATAAAGAATGCCGTGTCTATTCCTGTAATGGCAAAAGTGAGAATCGGTCACTTCGTGGAAGCACAAATTTTGGAGGCCATTGGCATTGACTATATAGACGAAAGTGAAGTTTTAACGCCGGCAGACGACTTGTATCATGTTGACAAGACTGCGTTTAAAGTGCCGTTCGTTTGCGGATGCCGTAACTTGGGTGAGGCTTTAAGACGTATTGGTGAAGGTGCCTCTATGATTCGTACGAAGGGAGAAGCCGGAACTGGAAACGTGGTAGAGGCTGTAAGACATATGCGTCAATTAAACAATGATATTCACCAGGTACAAGCGGCTCCGGTTGAAGCATTGATGACGATTGCTAAAGAGATGGGTGCTCGTTATGATTTAGTAAAATTCGTGCATGAAAACGGTAAATTACCGGTAGTAAACTTTGCAGCCGGTGGTATTGCAACTCCAGCTGATGCAGCTTTAATGATGCAGTTGGGTTGCGAGGGTGTATTCGTTGGTTCCGGAATCTTCAAATCAGGTGATCCAGCCAAGAGAGCGAGAGCTATCGTTTTAGCTACAACTTATTATAACGATCCGGTTAAATTGGCTGAATTGTCCGAGAACTTGGGTGAAGCTATGTCTGGATTGGAGATTAGCAAATTGGAAAACAAATACGCTGAAAGAGGCTGGTAAGAATAGTTTATAAAGTTCATAAAGGTTTGTAAGGTTCATAAGGTAACTTGCTTTATAGATTTTATGAACTTTATGAACCTTATATTTTTTTTTGTCATGAAGAAGATTGGAATTTTAGGTTTTCAGGGGGCGATTATTGAACATGAACGCCAGATTAAAGCCATTGGCCATGAACCCGTGATCGTGAAGTACCCGGGGCAGTTGGAAGAGATTGATGGAATCATTCTACCGGGAGGGGAGAGTACCACTATGGGAAAGATTCTTAATCGGACCGGACTTATGGAGCCTTTACGCGGAAAATCCAGAGTGGGCTGCCGGTATGGGGAACTTGTGCAGGGAATGATCTTGCTGGCCAAAGAACTCGTGAACGATTCTGTGACTCATTTGGGCGTGATGGATATTGCCGTTCGGCGTAATGCTTACGGGAGTCAGATCGACAGTTTTGCCACGAAAAAAGTGATTCCGGAGGTAGATTCAAAAGAGATCGAGCTGGTGTTTATTCGTGCCCTTATATTACAAGCGTGAAGGAAGGGGTAAAAGTGCTGTGTGAGCTTGATGGGCATATCGTTGCAGCGGAAGAAAAGAATATGTTGGTAACATCTTTCCATCCGGAACTTACAGATAATACGGCATTCTTGAAATACTTTGTATCTAAGATTTAAAAAAGGCTGTTTTTAAACAGCCTTTTTTTATAGATTTGCGTTTAATTCCTCTACGCTAAGAGTTGCTGTCCCGATTTTCTGAACAACAATTCCGGCTGCCACGTTCGCGATGCGCATGGCTTCCGTAATTTCCTGACCTTGGGTTAAGGCTAGTGAAAGGGCCGCCACAACCGTGTCTCCGGCTCCACTTACATCAAATACTTCTTGAGAATGTGTGGGGAGATGCAAAATATTTTGATCGGAAATCAAGCTCATCCCTTGTTCGCTCCGGGTGACAAGTAATGCCGATAAACCGTAGCGATGAACGATTTCCAAGGCTGCCACGGCAATCTCCTGATCGTTATTTTTCACCGGGTGGCCAATGATGTCACCTAATTCTTTTTACATTAGGAGTAATCAAGTCGGCCCCTGTATATTTCTTCCAGTTTTGCCCTTTCGGGTCCACGATAACACGGGTTCTATGTGATTTTGCCGTTTTTATCAAAAACGAACATAATTCTTCCGAAATCATGCCTTTTCCATAATCAGAAATAACAAGGGTAGGGAACTCTTGGAAGAGTGAAGGCAAGATGGGTTTGAAAATCTTCTCTTGCTTTTTCAGAAAGCTCCAAGTGTTGCTCGTAATCTATACGGACAATCTGTTGCCTTCCACCGATGATGCGCGCTTTCGTGATCGTGGGTTGCTCGGTTTTGACAAAATCAGTTTTGATCCCTTTCCGGTGAGCCATGCGTTCAATCTCTTTCCCGAAAAAGTCATAGCCGATAGCCCCGCATAACGTGGCCTGCCCGCCGAGACTCGTGATGTTGTTGGCCACGTTCGAGGCCCCGCCCTAAGCGTGATTCCTCGGTCACGATATTTACTATTGGAACTGGAGCTTCGGGGAAATACGTTCCACCTTTCCGAAATAGTATTTGTCAAGCATCACGTCCCCCGACGATCAATATCTTGCAACTATTAAAGTTTAAATCCATCTATTCATTTTAGATTTTAGATTTATGATTTTAGATTCCCTTCCAAAAAAACAGGGTTGTATATTTCGTAAATCGTAATTCATAAATCATAAATTGATTGCTTTTATTCTTCTCCGCCACCGAACATCATCAAGTAGGCTTTAATGAACTCGTTGATCTCTCCGTCCATAACTGCCTGTACGTTTGATGTCTGGTAGTTGGTACGATGATCTTTCACCCGGCGGTCGTCGAATACATAACTGCGGATTTGTGACCCCCACTCGATCTTTTTTTTCGTTCCTTCCACTTTATCCCGTTCTTCCTGACGCTTTTGTAATTCCAGTTCGTACAATTGGGCTTTCAATAAACGCATGGCATTTTCACGGTTTTGCAACTGTGAACGTGATTCCGTGTTCTCGATCATGATTCCGGTAGGAGCGTGGCGTAACCGGACTCCGGTTTCCACCTTGTTCACGTTCTGACCACCCGCACCACCACTTCGGAAAGTGTCCCAGCTGATGTCAGCGGGGTTGATCGTGATCTCGATCGTGTCATCCACGGCGGGATAAACGAAGACGGATGCAAAAGATGTCATTCGTTTATTGGCCGCGTTATATGGCGATAAACGAACCAATCGGTGAACACCGTTTTCTGATTTCAGATATCCGTAAGCATAGTCTCCCTCGAATTCGAGAGTAGCTGATTTGATACCGGCCTCTTCACCTTCCTGGTAATCCACGTGTTTTACCTTGTAACCGTTTAATTCTCCCCAGCGGATATACATCCGGTACAGCATACTGGCCCAGTCCATACTTTCCGTACCTCCGGCTCCGGAATTGATTTTCATGATGGCTCCGAAGTGATCTTCTTCCCGGCGCAGCATGTTACGCATCTCGATGTCTTCCAGTACTCGTATGGTCTCTTGGTATTGGGCGTCCACTTCTTCCTCGGTTGCTTCTCCCTCTTTGGCGAAATCGAAAGTACCTGTAAATCCCCCACGGCTGAGGTCACCTGTTCGTAACCCTCGATCCAAGATTTCAATTCCCGGACTTTCTTCATCAAGGCCTCTGCCTCCTTGGGATTATCCCATAGGGACGGGTTTTGTGTTCTTAATTCTTCTTCAGCGAGTTGTATCTTCTTGCCATCGATGTCAAAGATACCTCCTCAATGCTTCACCTCGCTCTGCCAATTCTTTGATATGGTCTATTGTGATCATTGTGTATTAAGTTTATAAATAAAATTCGTCCCTCCATACGAAGGGACGAATGATTCGTATATGTTATCTCACTTGTCTTGACTAGCCATCGGGAAGTTTTTGTTTACCCGCTTGCTGGTTACAGGCCGTCCGCTTAACGTGCTTTCCACCATGTCCTGAATTTCTTGGGCAAAGGCATTTTCCCCGTTTCTTCTGGCCATGTCCACGAGCATCTGCAAAGCTTGCATGCTTCTTCTTTCGTCATTCTCCAAGCTTTTCTACGATTCGGAGAAAGTGATCCGATATATCTCAACGTTTGCGCATTGTCAAGAGCCAAGGCCCAAGCCAGATCGTTCCCTTTCTCTTGCTCGCCGGCAGCATAGTAGATCGAGATGTAATTTAACAAGAAGAAGTCAGCCGGAACTTGATATAACGGAATTTCTTCCAGAGATTTATCCAGCACTCTGACAGCCTCTTGAATTTTGCTCGAATCTGTGATTTCATTGATAATCGTGTCCCCGATAACCCGTGTTTCCGTGGCGGCCTCTTGCATTAATTGTTCTGCTAAACGCAAGAAGGTGTTCCGGTATTTCATCACGGCAAAGGTGTTGTCATGGAAATGATCGATATTGACTTTCGGGTCCTTGATGTTTCCCCAAACGAATTTATTCATCAGGTTGTCATACAGGATCTCCGTGTTGATTCGTCCAAAATCATAATAAGCCTCGTTGTTTTTCCGACTTGATGGGTACAACCCGGTAAGCAGCTCCTTCCAGTTGGAAAGTACTTGTCGAAGCCCATGTAACTGTCTTGTCCCATTCCCACTCCGAAGTATATCGGACGTTCCCAGTTATTGGTGGCCAATATATCCAGTACCATTAATTGTGATTTGGTTAGGGAATTTCCTTTTAATTGAATCTCTACTCTGTCAACAATCAAGGCAGAATCTTCGGGTTGTACGGTTCCGATTGACCAACACTTTTTCCTTGTCCACGGGAATATACAGGTTGCGTGTCGGAATAAAGTCCACGGCACCCCCTTGGTAACGGTTGGATTTGGTTTCCGGTCTGTCGCTGGCAACGAATTCCATGACTTCTTTCATGCTGAAAGGTTGTTGCACTCGTTCTTCAATCGTGACAAAATCCCGTACTCCGGCATGGTATTGGTCTTTCGTGAAAGAAATGGGTACCCCGTCACTTTCGTAGGCTTTCCGTTTCATCTGATCAATGTACCAGTCTCCGGCAAGCAAACTTAGGTTCACGATACGTACATCCCGGACGGAAACCTTCCACTTCCTGTGCATACCATAGCGGGAACGTGTCGTTATCCCCGTAAGTGAACAGGATAGCGTTCGGGGCACACGTGCTTAGGTAGTTCTTGGCATGAGCAATGGTTGCATAACGTCCGTCACGATCATGATCATCCCAGTTTTGTGCTGCCATATTTACCGGGAACGGCGAACAGGCAAACAGCGGTGACGATAATAGCTGCGTTGCGGGAATCCATCTTCTTCTGAAGTAAATCCCACAGGTAGAGAACCCCGAAACCGATCCAGATAGCAAAGGCATAGAACGATCCGGCATAGGCATAGTCACGTTCCCGCGGTTGATACGGATATTGGTTCAGGTAAAGCACGATGGCAATACCCGTGAAGAAGAAGAGTAGCATAACCACCCAGAAATCTTTTTTTCCCCTTGTTTTCCCCTGTTGATATTGATAGAACATTCCGAGTAATCCGAGGATCAAGGGAAGCATGTAATATTTATTGTTTGCCTTGTCATGTTTCAACGTGTCCGGCATCACGCTCTGATCACCGACCAGATATTATCTATAAAAGGAATACCCGAGATCCAGTTACCATAGCGGAAATCTCCATGTCCCTGAATATCATTCTGACGTCCGGAGAAAGTTCCACATGAAGTATCTGAAATACATGTGTCCGAGTTGGTAACGGAACATGAAACTTAGGTTTTGTCCGAAACTTGGTTTCTGAACGGGTTGTCCGTCCACCATGTACACGGGGCCTTTGGGTTGTCCCACCCACTCATAGTATACTTGAGGTTCACGAGCTTGGCTGTACATACGCGGGAGGATCGTGCAGAAACGAGGATCGTATTTTGACTTCTTTTTTATGATCCACGATATCATATTTACCTGTTTTTCATTTTGATAATAAACAGGTCCGGCATCCTCCACGCCGATAACCGGGGCATTGAAGTAAGGACCGTAAACCAATGGTTCTTGGACCGTATTGATCACGACTGATATAAGAAAGCAGTGCGAACACGTTGTCCGGGCTATTTTCGTCAATCGGGGATTACTTACGGAACGGATAACGACCATGGCATAGCAGGAGTACCCGATAAGCATGACCACGAAACAGGTTAAGATCGTGTTCACAACCGTGTGGTTGTGTTTTAACGTGTACCGGATTCCGAAAGTCAGTCAGGCGATTACGAGTAACGCGTAGCTGACAACACCCGTGTTAAAAGGCATTCCAAAGCCATTCACGAACAGCAATTCAAACCAGCCTGCAACGATAATCACGCCCGGGATAATACCCCACATGATCACGCCCTAGTATGACGATAGAAAGGGCCGCAGATTTGATAATACCCCACTTGGTGGTTTCGTATTTTTGAAATAATATATGAATACAATGGCAGGGATTACCAGCAAGTTCAACAAGTGAACGCCGATGGACAGTCCGACCATGTAGGCAATAAAGATCAACCAGCGGTTGGCGTAAGGTTGAAAAGCAACATTTTCCCATTTCAAAGATTGCCCAGAACACGACAGCCGTGATCAAGGACGACATGGCATAAACTTCACCCTCGACAGCTGAAAACCAAAACGTGTCTGTGAACGTGTAGGTTAATCGCCCCGATAAGTCCGGCACCCATGATCCCGCACAGTTGTCCCATAGAACATTCTTCCCCTTCTTTTACCACGACTTTTTTAGCCAAATGCGTGATCGTCCAAAACAGGAACAAGATCGTGAACCCGGAACATAGAGCCGACATGATGTTGATCATGTAAGATTGTGTTTCAGGGCTCGGTGCGAATATGGCGAACAATCGTGAGATAATCATGAATAGAGGCGCTCCGGGAGGGTGTCCTACTTGCAGTCCGACTGAAGTTGTAATAAACTCACCACAGTCCCAAAGGCTGGCTGTTGGTTCGACCGTAAGAATGTAAGTAATACTGGCCACCACGAACGCCACCCATCCGGTGACATTATTGATCAACCTGTAGCTTAATGTTGGGTGATTTTAATGTTGCACATGCTTCTCCTTAGTTTGAATTTATATTTCTTATTAATATTCAAGGCTATAATAAAAATGTCATTTTTCGACAGCACGAAAATAGCAATTTTCTTTTAATTTTTCTGCATTTTCTTTTGGTGAAATAAAAAAATGCTCTACATTTGCAGCGTCAAAATAACAACAGCGGTTGTTGAAGCGACATGAAGATTGTCCCATTGTGTAATGGTAGCACAGCAGATTTTGGTTCTGTCAGTCAAGGTTCGAATCCTTGTGGGACAACAAACATGAAGAGGGCCTTGCAGCGGGGAAGTTGCAAGGTTTTTTCTTCCTAGTTCTTTGATATTATGCCCAGGTGGTGGAATTGGTAGACACGCTAGTTTCAGGGACTAGTGGCCGTACGGCTGTGCAGGTTCGAGTCCTGTTCTGGGTACAAGGTGGTCTGATAATCAAGTGATTGTCAGACCATTTTTTTTTTTATTTTATAGTCGATAGCCTAATGGAATGGGAACAATAGGCTCACGTGAAAAATTAGGTGGATCAGAGCTCAATGTGTTATCTTCGCGTGTTTACTAAATATGACACGATGAAAGAACTTCTAGATTTAATTTTACCCGGGGATGTTCTCGCTTTTTTCGAGGTAGTGAAGGAGAGCACCACCAGTGCTCGAATTGATATCTACCTTGACGAGAAAAAATATTCCCCCAGCCGAGTATAGCGGTCAGGGTGTTTTATCCAAGGGTTTCACGGTCCCGACTTCTATCCAGGATTTCCCGTTACGTGGTCGGGCAGTTTACCTTCACGTTCGTCGTCGTAAATGGCAACTTCCATCGGGAGATGTGGTTAGCAACAAGTTTTCCCTGGCAGCAGATGGCACGCGTTACTCCCGGAGTTCGCGTTTTTTTAAAAGGTATACTTGGATAATTACCCGATCAGCGGCAAGAGCCTCGAGAAGTTCTATCACGTCAACGGGGGACTTACTGGTACAGCAATACAAGAAACATTTAAGCGATTACTGTCGTGGGAACCACGCTCCCACGCGACAAGTGGTTGCTCTTCCTGGGGGAACCTGGGCCCTCGCTTGAGTATCGACGAGAGCCCCTTTCTCGTGGCGAGTTATACACGATCGTTACTAACAAGGACGGTCACGGCGGCAAGGGAACCCTCGTTGCCATCATCGAGGGTGTAAAGGCCGTGGAGGTATCCAGTATCTTGAGGAAGCTCCCCCGTCAAGCCCGCCACCGGGTGCTGGAGATTACTCTTGACATGTCCAGCACCATGCACGCTATCGCCCGGGAATGCTTTCCCAACGCGGAACAGGTTATCGATCGCTTTCACGTGCAGAAGCTTGCCTGTGACGCCTTGCAAGAGTTAAGGATCGAGCACCGCTGGGAGGCGATTAACGAGGAAACCAACGAGATGGAAAACGCCCGGCTGGAGGGGAGGAAGTACAGGGCGAGAAAATTCCGTAACGGGGAAACCAGGAAAGAGATACTGTTCCGTTCCAGGTTGTTATTGTTTAAAGACCCGGCGGCCTGGAACGTGAAACAAAGAAAGAGGGCTTCCGTGCTTTTCGAGTTGTATCCCGACATCCAAAAGGCGTTCGCCCTGGTACAGAGGTTGAGAAGAATCTATTCCTCGTGCAAGTCCGTGGCGGGTGCCAGGCTCAAACTCGCCTTGTGGTACAATCAAGTCAACGAGGCTGGCTTTCATTCTTTCAATTCCGTGGCCGCTTCCGTGTTCGCGCACTCGACCAGGATATTGAACTTTTTCAACAACAGGAGTACAAACGCTTCCGCCGAGGCATTCAACGCCAAGCTCAAGGACTTCAGGGCTCAATTCAGGGGCGTGCTTGACATTAAATTTTTCTCTTTAGAGTCGCTAAGATTTTTGCATGAAAAGAATGAA
>VOFG01003072.1_pt1 | contig 47833 bp, 88 predicted proteins | sample 5384171 | NCBI WGS metagenome assembly VOFG01 (sample SAMN12384726, study PRJNA508395) | human gut metagenome | isolation source: healthy gut F | host: Homo sapiens
CAATATAGGTATCAAACGGTCCGGAACTTCACTACTGTCAGATAATTGAAATAATGGTTGCCTCACCCGGCACCATCATGGTCGCCATGACCAGCATAAACAGAACTCATTTTTTCCTTTGAAATTCAGGAAAGAGAAGGCAAATGCCGCAAGAGAACACGTTACAATCTGACCCAGCGTAATGCTGCCCGCAACCAAAAATGAGTTCAGGACAAAAGCGTACCAGCGAATTTTATGCGAAACTTCATGAAATTTTCCAGCGTCGGATGTTTTGGCACGACGTTCATTGCCATTGTGTAAAGCTCGCCGGACGGCATAAACGCTACACTGATGGTATAAGCCAGCGGAAACAGCATAAACAGGCAAACGATCAGGTTCATGGTAACCAACGCTGTTTTCTGAAGCATTTTCTTTCTTTTTGCTTTTGCATTCATTGCCAGATGCAGTGCCTGCAGCTCCTCTGCAGAATAAGTTTTTGGTCCGGCAATCGTAGTTGCTATTGTAGACATCAGTATTTTTACTCTCTCTTTTCCACGCGGAACATAACCAGGGTAAGCGCCATGACAATCAGAAACAAACAACGGACTGTGCGTCTGCGCTTCCAAACCGGTAATTAAAAACGCATCACGGTATATCGATATACAATCAGGTTCGTGGATTCTCCCGTCCTCCCCTGTGTCAGGATTTTCACCTGTCCGAATGACTGGAATGCCTGAATAATGTTAACAACCAGTGTTGTGTAGAACATGATCGGAGAAAGCCCCGGGCAGTGTCAGCTTAAAAATTTCTGTACTGCATTCGCTCCATCTACAGAAGCACGCTCATAAATCGAATCATCAATGTTTCCAAGTCCCGCCGAAAATACAGGAAATTGATGCCACTGTTCAGCCATGCCGTAAGGACAGCCACACAGATCAGCGCATATTTCGGATCACTGACCCAGTTAATGCTCACATGCAGCAATTTGTTTACGATACCGATCGTGGGATTTAAAATAATCTTGAAAATCATGGCGCCTGAGCTCGATGCTACTGCCATTGGGAGTGCATAGAAGTACTGAATACCCGGATTCCGGGAAAGCCTTTGCTGCAAAGAACTGCCCAGAGGCCAAGCGCCATACTTCCGACTACAACAATCGCCACAAATTCCAGTGTAACCCAGAGACTGTTGTAAAGGATGGATTCGATAATAAGCTTTTTATAGTTATCCAGTCCCACATACAATTTTCGCTTCTCCAAGCTTGTTTGTCTTATAAAGGCTCAGATAATGGTCTTAAAACGGATAAAACAGAAAGATGCTAAAGATCACCATACTCGGGATCAGATACATAAACTTCTGCTTTTTACACTTTTCGATTACTTTTTCACTTCTTGCTCCTTCTTATGCTGTTGCGTTCTTCTTTTCAACCGGCAGAGATAAAATATATTTTTCTTCTGTAAACGGATCAAAAGATCTGTGCTTTCTCCATATCTGCATACAATGTAATGCTTTCCTTTACAGTAACCGGCACCTCGGAAGGCACTCTTGCTGTAATCAGATTTTCCGTATTCATATGCAGATACGCTTCTGCACCGATCATCTCCCGCAGGTCAACAAATGCCTTCAACTGATTCTCTTCGTAACAGATCCGATGTGCGGAAGCGGTTGTTTCGTCCTGTAAATCCCTCCGGTCTCAGACCTAAGATCACCATTTTTCCGAGATAAGCGCGGCGAAGCACCATTTCGTTCTCTTCCTTTTGCACGAAGGGTAACCTCCGTCTGCCTCCAGATAAACCGCTCCGTTTCTTTCCCATCACCATCGTTTCCATAAAATTCATACTCGGAGCTCCGATAAACCAGCCACAAATTTGTTTGCCGGATGGCGGTGAAACTCCGGTGTATCCGCCTGCTGCACAACACCGTCTTTCATAACAATAATTTTTGTACCAAGCGTCATCGCCTCCGTCTGATCATCATGTGTAACATAAATCACCGTCGTTTTCAGTTCCTTATGTAATTTTGCCAGCTCCACCCGCATCTGTGCCCGCAGCTTCGCATCTAGGTTCGAAAGCGGCTCATCCATTAAAAAATGCTTTCGGCCGTCTCATAATTGCACTTCCAATCGCAACTCTTTGTTTCTGACCACCGGAAAGTGCTGCCGGTCTCCGGTCAAGTAAATGCTCAATTCCAAGCATTTTAGCTGCCTCATGTACCTTTTTATCAACTTCATCCTTGGGCTGTTTCCGGATTTTCAGAGAAAACGCCATGTTTTCATATACCGTCATATTCGGATAAAGCGCGTAGTTCTGAAATACCATCGAAAGATCGCGATCCTTTGCTTCTACATAATTACAAAGCTGTCCATCGATCCAGAGCTCCCCGCCTCGTAATCTCCTCAAGACCGGCAATCATCCGAAGCGTCGTCGATTTTCCGCAGCCGGAAGGTCCAACAAAATCACAAACTCCCGATCCGGTATTTCAAGCGAAAAAATCCTGAACCGCATAATGTTCCTTTATCATAAGATTTACAGACATTCTTCAACACAATATTTGACATTCGTTTTTCTTCCTCCTCGTCTTGTCGAGATTCATTATACCTTTCCTTCCGTAAAGCCCACTACCACCGCTTTGTAAAATATCCGTTAATAAAATAACCGGTTACTTTACAAAAAATGTCCACATTTTCCCTTACCTCCATCCCCTTCTTTTCCAGCCATTTTTCCAGATCACTCTTTGTAAAATCCCCGAAAATCACCCGCAAAACCAATTTTCAAAAACGAGTTCTGAATAGCCATTCTTTTTCCCAATACCAGACAGATTATTTTTGACACAAAAAAACGCCGCAACTCTCAAAGCTGCAGCTCTTTCTCATCACAACATACCATATTCTTCTTTCATGTCAACGCAGTGGGCGCTCCCGCTCCCACATCCGTGTCCGTCCTTCACACAGCCCCGTAACGCACACAAAGGGGTGATGCGCATTTGCAGGGAGCGTGTAATTCTTAGGTTCTGGCATTTGCGTTATGCGCCAAAATCAACTGGTCTGAGCGACAGCGAGTTTTGATTTCTTGGCGCATGGTTTTAGCAAAATGACAGAGCCTTAGAATTAGCTCCCGAAACCGCGCATCACCCTTTGTGCGTTCACGGGGCGTCCGTCCAAACCTATTCCACCGGTTCCGCCGGCACAAACACCCTGCTGTTTTCCTGTTCTTTTGGTTTTTCCGCTCTTTCCGTTGCCTCCCTGCAGAAATACTCCTGTGAATTCACCAGCATCTTTCCACGCTTATCCGGCTTTGTACGTTCCGTCTGCCTGTAAAATACTGGCTTTCATTATCCTTCATCTGGATAATCAAGAATATGCATTACTTTCTTGATCTGCTCATCCTCAACCGGGAACACGATCTCCACCCGTTTTTCCAGATTTCGCGGCATCCAGTCCGCGCTGGCGCATGAAACCTCCTCCTGACCATTGTTGTAGAAATAGAAAATTCGGCTATGCTCCAGGAAATTGCCGACAATGGAACGCACGCGGATATTCTCGCTGACACCAGGAATCCCACCTTCAACAACAGATACCCCGGACAATCAAGTCAATCTGTACGCCTGCTGCGGACGCTTCGTAAAGCGCCACGATCACATCGGTCACAGAGGGAATTCATTTTCGCGATAATCCGTCCTTCTCCTCCGTTTCTGGCATGCTCGGTTTCCCGTCCAATCAGACTCAGGAACCGGTCCTTCATCCACAGCGGCGCCAGTGACAGCTTATTCCAGCCCTCCGGCTCCGAATAACCGGAAAGCATATTGAAAACTGCCGTAGCATCCTCTCCAATGGGCGCGGAGCAGGTGAGAAGTCCCATATCTGTATAAAGGTTTGCTGTACTATCATTATAGTTACCTGTGCCAAGATGGACATAACGGCGGATGCCGTCCTCTTCTCTTCGTACCACCAGGGTGATCTTACTGTGGGTTTTCAGTCCCAGAAGACCATAAATTACATGGCTCCCGCCTTTTCCAGCATCTTCGCCCAGACAATATTGTTTTCTTCGTCAAACCGTGCCTTTAATTCCACCAGTACGGACACCTGTTTGCCATTTTCCGCCGCCTCAGCCAGTGCTGCAATAATCGGAGAATTGCCGCTCACACGGTACAGCGTCTGTTTGATTGCCAGTACATCCGGATCCTTTGCTGCTTGTTGTACAAATTGCACGACCGGATCAAACGTCATATAAGGATGATGAAGCCTCATCCTCATCGATCGTAAGGTCTGCATTACGCATGATACGGTACGGATGCGCACAGACCACATCGTAGCTTAAGAACAGCTTTCCAATGTTCCGCTCGATGATCTCCTCCAGAAGAATCACATACCGCTGTCCTGTCTTTTCATCCCTGCGGAAGCAGAATAAAACGCGGCAGTACCGAAGGAACCTGAACCGTCGCAAATTCCAGTTCTTTCTCTTTTTCCTTCTCCTTGCCTTTCTTCTCTTTCTTATCCTCCGCTCGGCTCAAGCGAATCCTCTTTCTTCTGCACCAGTGCACCGATATTCAATGTTTTGTTCCGGATCAATGGGAACGGGCGGGCCGAATCCATGGCCATCGGGGTCAGAACCGGGTAAATGTTCTCCTCAAAATAGGAATCCACATACTCCGCCTGCTCCTTCGTCAGCTTCTCGTGCTCGCTGATAATCGTAAGGCCAACGTGCTCCAGAGACGGAACCGCCGAGCGATTGTACGTATTGTACTGCAGCTGCACCAGCTCGTGTGTCCGTTTGCTGATCCCGGCAAAGCTGCTCCTTCGCATCCATGCCGGACAGATCCTTTTTCGTATAGTTTGCATGCACCTGGTCTTTTAGTGAAGCCACACGGACCATATAAAACTCATCCAGGTTGGAGGAGGTAATGCTGATAAATTTCAGACGTTCAAACAGCGGAATACTCTTATCCCGCGCCTCGTTTAAAACACGCTCGTCGAAGCTGACCCAGCTCAACTCCCGGTTGCGGAAATATTCCGGTTTCTTATATGGTGCAATATCCATCTTTCTTTTCGCCTCCTTTACATCTGCCGTTTCAGTTTGATGACCGGCTGTATGCTGAATACCTCATTGAAGAAATCTAATTTTTCCTGGCACAAACCTTGCTCAAGGGTAAAATCGCGGTTGACCGTGAGCGAAAGCTGCAGCTCGCGCTCCTTTAATGTGGCGCGGATCGCCTGAATCTTCTGCAAATGACTCCGGTCGAGCGCATTCGCCAGACGGACGATTGCGGTCAGTTCGGATACTGTCAGATACTGCTCGGCACTCAAGGACGATTCCATCACCAGCTCATCGTAGGACGGGAGCGTAACCGTGTTGTATCTTGCAATCAATGCCACCATCTCACGCTCAATGTGCGACAATCCGATGATTTCATTTGACATGATAATATTATAGGAAGAATCCGCCACATTATTGAAACTGATGTATTTTCCAACGTCATGCAGCATCACTGCCATCTGGAGAAGCAGCCGTTCGCGCTCTTTTCATACCGTGCATCTTTTTCGTCGCATCAAACATGGCAAGCGCGCTGTCATCTCCAGGTTCTGGACATGCGGACGGTTCACTGCGTACCGTTTTCGATATTTTTTGCCGCCATCAGAATATCATTTTGAAATTATGACCGCCTTTCAGCAGTTTCATCTGCTCCGCATACTCGTATGCAATACCACGTGTCATATGCACGCCCGGAATCCAGATATACTCCGCACCCATCATATCAATCAGACATTTATAAATCACAGCAGACGGATACATCAGTGAAGCGTTTTCCAGCGGAATACCAAGTTTTACGGCGACTCCATCGGTGACTGGCGGATAATTTTCTCATACCAGGTATTAAAGTTTTCGCGGGAAATGATTTTTGTCGTTTTTCTTCAATGTTCTGATAAACACTGTCGGTGAAAACATCGCCGATCAGCATAATGTTTTCAATTTTGCGGTCTTTCAGATACATCTTTTTAAAGCTTGATACTTCGTTCCAGATCAGCTCCTCGACCATCTCTTCGTAATGTTCCGTCTCACTCTGAATTCCGGCAAGACGCTCGCGGATGCGAAGGGCTCCCATGCGGATGTTCTGTGTTGTGACAAGTGCATCCCTTGTCGAACAGGGAAATCTGAAAACTGCCACCGTCAAGATCGAGAATCGCAGTTCCCTTTTCAATGATCTTGTTAAAATTGTCCTCCATCGCCGCGAGCGCTTTATAGCTAAGAAAACGCTGCTCCGAGTTGGAGAGAACCGTGACAGAAAGACCGGTCAACTGATGAATTTTTCCAAGGACATAGAGACTGTTCGACGCCTCACTGATCGCACTGGATGCCGTTGCACGGTAATCGTCCACGCGATAGCCTTCCATAATCCGCACAAAATCTGCGAGTACACGGCACAGCTCTTCTTCCATTTCCGGGCGAATTTTTCCCAGCGTGTACGTATCTTTTCCAAGCTCCATCCGATGGCAGATCTTATCCACGCTTCGGATACCCTGCTTTTGGAGATCTCGAAAATCTCCAGAATGACGTCGTAGCTGCCGATATCAATGGCAGCAAATGTGGAATACTGCATATATGCTTTTCCTCCTTCTTTTTCAAAGGATATCCCAAAAAGCCCGCTCCCAATACCAAGCGGACTTTTTGACCTTTTTCTTTTTACTGTTTTCCGAGCAGATAATCGATAAACTGCTGCGCCGTCCGCCCGGAAAGACCGCCGTGGGACAGTTCCCATTTGTTCGCTTCTGCCAAAAGCTCTTCCTCACTCAGCGTCACGCCGTATCGTTCGGCCAGTGTGGAAACAATCTTCTGGAATTCTTTTTATCCGGTGCACCAAAATAAATGCTGACGCCGAAACGGTATACCAGGGACAGCTTCTCCTGTACGGTGTCGGAAGTATGCATATCCTGTCTTGTTCCTTCTTTATCACTGTAATCCTCTTTAATCAGATGGCGACGATTGGAGGTTGCATAAATAAGAATATTGTCCGGACGTTTTTCCAGGCCTCCCTCAATGACAGCTTTCAGGTATTTGTACTCAATCTCAAACTCTTCAAAGGAAAGGTCATCCATGTAAATAATGAATTTATAATTTCTGTTTTTTGATCTGTGCAATCAGCTCATTCAAATCCTGAAACTGATGCTTGTAAACCTCGATCATACGAAGTCCCTGATCGTAATATTCATTCAGGATGCCCTTGATGCTGGAGGATTTTTCCGGTTCCGGCATCGCCAAAAAGCAGACAGTTGTTTGCTTTCTTGCCCTCGACAAACGCTTTCGTGTTGTCGATCAGCTTCTGCTGGAATTTCGTAGCCGACAAGATCAGAAAGGCGCACATCCGGAATGTTGGTAATCGGGATAATCTCAACGTTCTCTCCTGTATGCGCAATACGAAATGCCTTGTGAAGTCCCAGTTTTCCCACTCCCGAAATCTTTGTAAACTGAACCATATCAGCCATAAATTCATCTGCGGATGCAGCCTTTGCCAGACGGATGGCCAGCTCACAGATACGATCCCGGACTTCTTTGTTGAACAGTTTATTCGGACTGTCCGTGTTCTCATAGGAACTGATGACAGAGCATCGCCGGACTCAAAAATTTCATCAAAAACACAGATATCAAAATCAAACAGTTCTTTGAAACGGACAAAGTCGTGTTTTTGCCATCTGGTTGATGCTTCCCTCTACTTTTCCGACAATCTCGCACGAGGTAGAGAATGCATTTTCTTTGTTTACCAAGCAGATACGTCAGATAATCATGCCAGAGATTTCCGGAGAAGCCGTAGCGGTTTGCCATCTCGACAAGGCGGTTCAGTGCCTCATAAAACTGCGGCTCATATGCGCTCATATTCTCACGGAACCGGCGGTCCTTCAGGGAAATCTGAGCATTGACCAGTTTTTTGTAGGTCTCCACCAGTATCGTCATATCGCGCAGTACCTCCCCTCTGCGAAATCGCGGTAGAGGATACATTCTTCTATTCTAATCATCTTTTGTCTCTTCCTTCCTGTCATTTTTCATTTTATTTATGCGAAAAGGCCGCTTGGTACGGCCCTCTCTTCTGGATTAATAATTTCCGAAAATCCGGAATTTCGCGGATTCTGCCTGCAATCCGCGCAGTGCGTTTTGACTGCCGGATCGCTTAAGTTCCCCTCGAAATCCACGAAGAAACGGTACTCCCATTTCCGCTGCGGAATCGGGCGGGACTCGATTTTGGTCATGTTCAGATCGTTGTAAATAAAATGTGCCAGTGCATTGTAAAGAGAACCGCTTTGATGCGGCAGTTCCATGCATACGCTGATTTTCTGTGCATCCTTTACAAAGCGTTTCTGACCGGAAATAATAACAAAGCGTGTCGTATTGCCCCGGGCGTCAAAAATGCCTTCTTTTTAAGATCTGCAGTCGAAGTGTTCTGCTGCATATGGGCTTCCGACGGCTGCCATCGTCAAATCACCGCTCTCAGATACTTCTTTTGCAGCGGCGGCCGTATTCAGTCGTTCTCTGTTTTCCAGTTTTTCATTGGAATCGAGAAAGCGGCGGCACTGGGCCAGTGCCTGCGGGTGGGAAATTACGGTACGGATTTCTTCGACTTTAGCTCCCGGCAGTGCCATCAGCACATGCTCCACCGGCAATTCCTGCTCACCGACGATATAGTGCGGATATTCCACCAGAAGATCATAAATATCGGATACAATGCCTGCTGTGGAGTTCTCGATCGGAAGCACAGCGTAATCAGCCTCGCCCTTTGTGATCGCCTCCATCGCCTCTTTCCAGGTGTCTACGTGGAAACTGGTGATCGTATCATCGAAAAATTCTTTCATGGCACCGAAGCTATAGGCGCCCTCCACACCCTGGAAGACAACTCTTCTGCCGTGCGTCGGGAGGTGGTCAACCTGTGTGTAATCGGTCATCTCCTCGCCGCCGTTCTCGGTCAGCAGCTGATACTGGCGCTTCCGGCTGATCGACATGATCTGCTGGAACAGCTCCTGGATGCCTTTGTATTGAATGCATTTGTTCCCTCGCCTGTCAGCTTTTCCAGCTTCTGGCGCTCACGTTCCGCATCAAAACGGCTTTTCCTGTCTCTATCTTGTACTGCGCAACCTCCGCCGTCAGCGCCATCCGGTGCTGGAACAGGCGGACGATCTCGTCATCGGTGGCATCGATCTCGTCGCGGATTTTTCCTAAGTCTAGCATATCTGGTCCTCCTGATACTCTGCATTTGTTGCAGATATCAATATTTTACTCCATCTCCGTTTAATTTACAAGAAAAGATCTTCCGAAATTCGGCTTTTGTACAATCTTTTTTCCCTTTTTGACTGCTATTTCACTTTATTTTTTCACATTTCATATTACTCTGCTTTTCGACCTTTTTCCTGCCATTTTTTATCTTGCATTTATCCTGTTTTTGTGTTAAGGTGGAACACAGAAAAAAATAAGTTACTGTTCACTCAGCAAGGGAAACACCTGCTGTTTCGCTGCGTAAGAAAGTGATTCAGACATTCGCAGGGAAACTGTGAACGGTAACAAAAATAAGGATCTTCATAGGAGGTAATATATGCGACACTTAATGAGTCCCCTTGATTTCTCTGTCGAAGAGCTGGATCAGTTAATGGATCTGGCAAATGATATTGAGAAACACCCGGAAAATACGCACATGCCTGCGATGGCAAAAAAAGACTTGCTACTTTATTTTATGAACCAAGCACACGCACCCGTCTCAGCTTTGAAGCTGCCATGATGAATCTTGGCGGTACTGTTCTTGGTTTTTCTTCTGCCAATTCTTCTTCCGCATCGAAAGGCGAAAGCGTAGCGGACACCATTCGTGTAGTATCCTGTTTTGCAAATATCTGTGCGATGCGTCATCCGAAAGAAGGCGCTCCGCTGGTAGCATCTATGTATTCCCGTATCCCGGTTATCAACGCCGGCGATGGTGGACATCAGCACCCGACGCAGACTCTTACCGATCTTCTTACCATCCGTTCTTTAAAGGGTCGCCTGAACAATCTTACCATTGGTTTCTGCGGTGATCTTAAATTCGGCAGAACGGTTCACTCCCTGATTGAAGCGCTGGTTCGTTATACCGGCATTAAAATTGTATTAATCTCCCCGGAGGAGCTTCGTCTCCCGGATTACATCCGTGATGATGATGTGCTGCGCGCAAACAATGTTCCATTTGAGGAAGTTATTAAAATGGAAGATGTTCTCCCGAAGCTGGATGTCCTTTATATGACCCGTGTCCAGAAAGAACGTTTCTTCAACGAGGATGATTACATCCGCATGAAGGATTTCTATATTCTGGATCAGTCCAAAATGGATCTTGCTTCTCCGGAAATGCTGGTTCTGCATCCGCTGCCGCGTGTCAATGAGATCTCCGTTGACGTGGATAACGACCCGCGCGTGCTTACTTTAAACAGGTTCAGTACGGTGTTTATGCACGTATGGCCCTGATTCTGACGCTGCTGAACATCAAAGTCGATTAAGAAAGGAGCATCTTTCGCTATGCTGAACGTAGGACGTATTGAAGAGGGCTTCGTGCTCGACCATATTAAAGCAGGAAAGGCTATGACCATTTACCATGATCTGGGACTGGACAAGCTGGACTGTACCGTAGCCATTATTAAAAATGCCAAAAGTGAAAAAATGGGAAAAAAGGACATTCTGAAAGTTGAGTGTTCGGTTGATAAGATGGATCTTGACATCTTAGGCTTTATCGATCACAATATCACTGTCAATGTCATTAAAGACGGCGAGATTACGGAGAAAAAAGAACTTCATCTGCCGAAACAGGTGGTTGATGTGATTAAATGTAAAAACCCGCGCTGTATCACCTCTATTGAGCAGGGATTAAAACATGTCTTTATCCTGGCTGACCGGAAAAAGAAGTTTACCGTTGCAAATACTGTGATGAGAAGTATACAGGAAACAGAAATAAATAAGAGCTGTACGGCAAGCGCCGGAACCACGTTCGGTTTCGGGCGCTTTCTTTATCTTTCCTATGCAGTTTTGCTTCTTTCGAACAAGCACACAATCAGCCAGCCGATGAAGGCCGCAAGAATGCGCGAATCAGCATCGCGCCAGCACCGGCTGCATCGATAAGCCAGCCGCCAAACAGGGAGCTCATTACATTTCCTGCGGTGATGGTCATCGCCATATATGCCTGTCCTTTAATCCCGAATCCTGCGGCTCCATGATGCCGTTCACGTAATAGGACGCAGGCGCGTTGATCAGCGCCCAGCCCGAACATCTGGAACGGCTGAGCAGCGTAGTATGTCGGAATATTAAAGGCCAGGAAGGTTCCTATGCTTTTCAGGACAAAAAACAGGCCGGAGAGGCGGAACCAGAAAACACTGCTCTTCTTTTTCAGCAGATAGCCGAACAGAAACATCGTTGGCAGCTCGGAAACCGCAGAGATGGTCATCGCATTTCCCATCTCACCGCTGCCACCACCTTTTGCCATTGCAATCTGATAATTGAAGCTGTTAATCAGGCTATGTGACATAAAGATCAGAATGCAGCCAAGCAGTACTACCGCGAAGGACGGATACCGTTTCAGAAAATCGACCGGACCGGCTGCTCCTGTCTCTTCTTTTCTGCTTCTGCTTTTTTTCTGTCCTTTTTAAATGGAAAACGAAATACACAGGCGAGAAAAAGAATGGCCATCGCGATAGCCCAGATCGGAATCATGTCTGCTCCAAAGGATGCGGTCAGCCGGCCGAGCAGCCATGATGCAATCGCATATGCAACGGAACCCATGCCGCGCCCGATTCCGTAATCAAGTTCCTCTCCCTGGCGGATCGTCTCCATACCAAGAGAATTAACGAACGGAATCATCAGCATCAGCATCGTAATGCTTGCGCCGTACAGCAGTGTCCTTACCACCATAGAACTGCTTTCTGCCGTTGCAGCAAAGGGAAATGATAAGAACAAGCTGAATCAGGTTCGCTCCAAGGAGCATTGTTCGTACGGACGGGCTTTCCGGCCGATCTGCGTAGGATGCCAGCGCAGGCTGCAGAACCGCTGACACGATACAGCCAACTGCCGTCAGAAGGCCGATTTGTGTGTTTGAAGCCTTTTTCAAAGAAGATGACGCTGGCATACCCCATCAGTGCCGCGTATCCCATCCAGTAGCAGCCCTGAATCGTGCCATAGCGCACGGACAGGTGTTTTTCATGTTTTGTCCCCCTTTTTTCTACAACTTTTCCCTTATCGTAGCGTATTCTACAGAAAATAGCAACTCAAAATCAGCAATAAAACTATTTAGATTTTTTTCGAAATGCTTATTGACTTTTCGCTTCCCCTGTGATAAAAAAGTATTTAGATGAATTTCTAATTAGATTGCATTCATACTAATGTACTCGCGGAGTCTTTCTGTGCTTGATTTTGTGAGATGATTTTTTGTCAGTTGTGCCCAAATTTCTGAGGCGTACGCGGTGCGTACGTTGATGAAATCGGGTGCAACTGGCGGAAAATCAGCCGCAAAAAAGATGCAGAAAAAGACTCGAGCTACTGGAAAGGAGGTTTCCGTGGCATTCGCAGAAACGTTTAAAAGCTCTCTCCGATCCTGTCCGGCGAAGGATTCTGGAGCTTCTGAAAACGGAAGACTTTCTGCCGGGGAGATCGGATCGCACTTTGATATGACAGGTGCAACCATCTCCCTACCATCTCGGTATTCTGAAAAAGCAGACCTTGTGCTGGAATCCCGGGAGAAAAATTTTATTTATTATGAACTCAACACTTCCGTCCTGGAAGAAATCATGCTCTGGATTTCAGAGCTCAAAGGAGGCACTTCTGATGTGGAAAAATATAAAACAACACTGATTCTGACAACACTCATTTCTCTTTTTCCGACGGTGATCGGACTTCTGCTCTGGAATCGCATGCCGGACACCATTGCCACCCATTTTGGCACAAACAATGTTCCAAACGGCTGGAGCAGCAAAACGATGGCAGTGATCGGTATTCCTCTGTTTCTTGCCGCTCTGCAGATTTTTTACCGCTGTTTCTCACTTTTTCTGATCCGAAGCGGCAGAACATCGGCCCGAAGATGATCCGTCTTGTTCTGTGGATCATACCTGTAACCTCCCTGATTGTCTGCTGCTCCATCTATGCAAACGCAGTCGGCATCGCAGTTGATATCGGTTTTGTTACTAATGGGATTGTCGGTCTTCTCTTTGTTTTCATCGGCAATTACATGCCAAAATGCAAACAGAACTACACAACCGGCATCAGGTTCCATGGACCCTTCACAGTCAGGAAAACTGGAACCGCACTCACCGCCTCGCCGGCTGGGTTTGGATCATCGGCGGCGTTGCCATGATCGTAAACAGCTTTCTGCAGCTTGAATGGATTTTTTTATTTCTCACGATCGCAGCGCTGGTTTTGATTCCGATCGGATATTCCTTTCTCCTGTATAAAAAAGGAATCTAAACCCGGAGAATTTTTATAAGAAAATTCAACGAAGTTTCCTGTTTAAAAAAGCTTCTGTTCTTCCCTTTTTCCGGGAGGAACAGAAGCTTTTTATTTCAGCGATTTTTATATCTATAAGGAAATGATTCCTATTTTTATACTTATTCTATTGGATGCAGATTTTTCAATGATACATCAAGAATCGGTGCAGAATGCGTCAGTGCACCGCTGGAAACATAATCTACGCCGGTGTCGAGGATCGTGGCGATATTTTCTTTGTCACATTTCCGGAGCACTCGGTTTTGATCTGCCGTTGATGACGGCTACCGCCTCTTTCATCTGCGCCGGAGTCATATTGTCGAGCATGATAATGTCGGCGCCTGCATCTGCTGCTTCGCGAACCATATCAATATTTTCGCACTCGACTTCAATCTTCCGCACAAACGGGGCATAATCGCGTGCCATCTCGATCGCTTTTGTGACACTGCCGGCAGCTCCGATATGATTGTCCTTTAACAGAACGCCATCGGACAGATTGTAGCGGTGATTCTGGCCGCCACCGATTTTGACTGCATACTTTTCAAAAATACGCATATTCGGGGTTGTTTTTCTGGTGTCGAGAAGGGTTGTTTTGGAACCTTCGAGCAGCTTTGCAACGCTTCTCGTATACGTTGCAATTCCGCTCATCCGCTGCAGATAATTGAGCGCGGTTCTCTCACCGGACAGCAGAACACGGATATCGCCGTTTACGGTTGCCAGCAGATCGCCTTTTTGACTTCATCGCCGTCTTTCACATACGGAATCATCTCGGTTTGCTCATCGAGCAAGGTAAATACTCTTGCAAAAACTTCCATGCCGGCAATAACGCCGTCCTGTTTACAGAGCAGCTGTACCGTTCCCTGGCATGCTTTTTGGCATCACGGCGTTTGTCGTTACATCCTCGCTGGAAATGTCCTCCTGCAGTGCAAGCAGCAGCAGATTATCCACATTTAGTGTTCTTGTGATTGGATTCATATTCGTCTTCCTTTCTGATTGCATCCCAGATGCTCTCTTTGCAGCGTTCTGCATATTCTTCCATATCCTGGTAATCTTCTTTTCTAATATCGTACCGTTTTGCAAGGAGCTTCCATTCATCTTCCTTCGGCTCCGTTGCCGTTTCTTTGCGGTCTGCGTTCTCTACAAGACCCTCTGCGGCCCATTCGGCAGCCATCTTCTTTGCCGCGCGCTCTGCGAATACAAGGCTCTCCAGCAGAGAATTGCTTGCCAGACGGTTTGCACCGTGCACGCCGTTGCAGCTCGTCTCACCTGCTGCATACAGATGATCCATCGTCGTTTCGCTATTGCTGTCTACCTTGACGCCACCCATAAAGTAATGCTGGGCCGGTACAACCGGGATCGGTTCTTTGTGATATCATATCCCTCTTCTTTCCAGACATTTCTGGTAAATATTCGGGAACCGTTCTTTTACATCAAGCGGAATCGTTTTCAGGGAAAGCCATACGTGCTTCGTGTGATCCTTTTCCATCTGGCGGTGAATCTCACGGGATACCACGTCACGCGGCTGCAACTCATTGGTGAAACGCTCACCGTTTTTATCGAGCAAAACAGCGCCCTCTCCGCGGACAGATTCGGAAATCAGAAAACGGCGGCCTTTCTTTTTGGGAATACAGCGTTGTTGGATGAATCTGTACGTAATTGACATTTTCAGTGCTACGTTCCTGTGGATTGCAATTGCAAGTGCATCTCCGGTCAGATGCGGGAAGTTCGTGGAATTATCGTAAATTCCGCCGATGCCGCCGCATGCCCAGATCACATCCCTGGCATAAACCGGAATCAGCTTTCCTTCTTCATCCCGGATCAGAACACCCTCGCAGACATTTTTGCAGGAAAGAATATCACACATTTCCGTGTGCGCAAGAAGCGTCACGTTCGGCAGCTTTTTTACCTGCGCGAGAAGCTTGCTCGTAATCTCCTTTCCGGTTACATCGTCGTGGAACAAGATGCGATTGGTAGAATGTGCGCCTTCTTTCGTATAGCAGAGTTCCCCGTTCTCATCGCGACGGAAATCCACACCCCAGGCAATGAGCTGATTGATAACATTTCGGGAAGAACGGATCATAATGTCGACGGATTCCGGCGTATTTTCGTAGTGCCCGGCATGCATCGTATCTTCATAGAACGCATCGTAATCGCTCTCGTTTTCAGAACACAGATACCGCCCTGTGCGAGGAAGGAGTCGCTGTCCTCGGTATCTGCTTTTGTTATCATCAGAATATCGGCTTCCTGGGGCAGATGAAGTGCCGCAAAACATCCTGCCACACCGCATCCTACAATCACTGCATCATAATACTTTTTCATTTCATTTCCTCTTTTCCGCTTCTGCGTTCTGCTTATTTTGTTACTTTGCAAGCTCGAGCATTCTTAACAGCGGCGCATGTGCGTCTGAAATTTCCTGTTCGCTTAACAGAACTTCATTCTCCTCGTTTTCCAGTGCTTCTATTAATTTGTCCAATGTTACTTTTTTTTCATATTTGGGCAGATCTGCGTATTTCCACTGCATAAAACTTCTTATCCGGGCAGCGCTTTTTTCAGCTCCGCGAAAACACCAAGCTCGGTTGCAACGAGAAACTCGGTATCTTTACTTGCCTCGGCATATTTGATGATGCCTGCGGTGCTTCCGACGTAATCGGCAAGTGCAACGACTTCACTTCTGCACTCCGGGTGAACGAGAAGCTTTGCCTGCGGACGCGCTTCCTTTGCAGCCTTTGCAGCTTCCGGACGGATGGCAGCATGTACGTGACAGAAACCGTCATTTAAGATGATATGTTTCTCCGGCACCTGCTCAGCCACATAGGTACCAAGATGCTCGTCTGGGATAAAGAAGATGTCGTGGTTCGGCAGTTCTTTTACAATTTTTACTGCATTGGAGGATGTGACACAGACGTCGGAATGACTTTTTAATTCCGCGGTGGAATTGACATAGCATACGACAGCCACATCCGGGTACTCTTTCCGGACTTCCTCGATTTTTCAATCGCTGCCATGTGAGCCATCGGGCAGTCGGCATGCAGATCCGGGAGCAGTACTTTTTTGCCCGGGTTTAAGATTTTGGCGCTCACCCATGAAACGAACGCCGCAGAGAACGATAACACTGGCGTCCACTTTCGTCGCCACGTCGCTTAAGTAATACGAATCTCCGATGTAATCGGCAATTTCCTGCACTTCATCCGGCACGTAATAGTGTGCCATGATGACGGCGTTTTTTTCTTTCTTTAATGCTTCCAGCTTTTCTCTTCTGGTATCCATTGGTTTTGTTTCCTTCCTATTTTTACTATCACGATTCAGAACCCTGAATCATGATATTTTTTAACACTTTAGCGCTTAGTATACCACAACTTTTGTCATGTGACAAGACAGTTGTAATATCCATTGTCCATTTTTCTTTCCTGCCTTTTCCCTTCCTGTGGTCTATCATAGGAAGTACTTGTCTAAGATATAAAAATCTGTGACGCAGTAATTCACGTTCTGCAGCGCTGAAGTTTTGCATTATTTTCTGGGATTGCTATAAAACACCCGGAAGTTTGACGGGTCAAAGCGGATATTCGCAATCCCGCTTCGCTACTGCTCATAACTGAATAGCTGCTTGCTTACGGTGATACAAGAATCCCAACCCACTGCTTATTGCTTCACGCAATAGAAGCAGGGGTTGGGACTTCTACAAAAATGATCCACAAAAAAACGGCCACAATACCCATATTTACTGGGTTTGTAACCGTTTTATCACCTTACAGCTTCAAAGATGGGATTCTATCATTTCTATTTACCATTTCTTCCGCCGTATATTCTTCTATTTCTGTCTTTGTCACCTGTTTGATATGCTTTTTTTTCAGATGCAGATATACGAATTCCCGAAAAATAGTATAGAACACGGAAAGTAACGGAATAGAAAACAAGCATTCCTACGATCCCCATAAGATTTCCACCGATTGTAACTGCTGCCAGCACCCAGATTGACGGAAGCTCCTACAGATTCACCAACAACATGAGGATAAATCAGATTTCCCTCGATCTGCTGCAGCACCAGAAATACTATAATGAATAAAATCGCCTGCTTCGGGCTTACCATAAAAATTAAAAAGCCTCCTACCGCACACCCGATGAAAGCCCCGAAAATAGGAATCAATGCCGTAAATGCAATTAAAACTCCAATCAAAAGTGCATATGGCATCCTCAAAATACTCAGTGTCATAACAAACATACCTCCGAGAATCACAGCTTCCAGACACTGACCTGTAAGGAAATTTGCAAATGTCTGATAGGTCAGAGAGCAGACTTTAAGAAAAGCATCTGCTTTTTCCTTTGGAAGAAAAGCGAAAAATACTTTTCGAATCTGCACCTGCAGCGTTTCCTTCTGAAAAAGGACATAACAGGCAAAGGAAAATGCAACAAAAAGGCTGCCAATCCACTGACTATAGAACCAACTGCTGACATTGTCGTATTCATCATATTTCCTGCACCATTTCCAAAGGAAGGCTTATTCCCCACTTAATCGCCTGATCCGGATTAAACTGTAGCTGATTTACCAGCTTCATGATTTCCTGGTTATTATGAGAGAATTCCCGGATCCAGCTTTGCATCTGCGGAATAAAATCTGCAATGCTCATCATCAGGGTTCCCATTGTCCGTGTAAGCTGCGGAATCACACCGAACATCACCAGTACAATCACCCCAACCGCCAATATGATCGTAAGGAGCAGACTTATCGGTCTTGCCAGTTTTCCAACTGTCTTATTTTCTTTTTTTACTCTTCCGAAAATTTTCTTTTCAAAAGCTCATTGGCACGTTGGTCACAAATGCGATCGCTCCGCCAAGTACAAAGGGAAATACGATCCCCATATTACTTTCAACACGTCGAGCACCACATTAAACTTCCACAGTGCGACCACAAGAAATGCTGTAAACACAATAAGTTCCCGGATTTTTTTACAGATATTTTACTTATATCCACTGTCATTCTCCTCTTTTTCTTAATTTCGTGCGTATCCATTTAAGCAGCTGAATAATCGGAAAACTTTTGCAAACGCAAATTTTCAAACTCAAATTACTCCCCTTTATTAGACCTAATCGTATAACAGGATCGGTACCTCTGTCAAGATTTTGAAATTATATTTAAAGTATAAAAGATATAGTCGCCATTTTCTTTCTTGCCTTTTCCTTCCCTATGGTCTATAATAGAAAGTACTTGTCTAAGATACGAAATTGCTGATAAAGGAGCATTTTATATGAACAAAAGGAAATTGCTGAAATTAAAAAACTGTTTACCCTATCCCACTGTGCGATCACGCGAATCTGCGGATGCTATGTGGATGCGGAAAGAATATTAAGACAAAATTAAAAGAAGCGTTTTCTCTCTCGAAGAGGAAGAAATGTTTAAGTATTTTAAGATTTTTAAAAGCACCCTCTCCGGTACCATCGGAAAGAATCTGCTGAATATGGAGTTCCCTGCCTCCCAGGAAAGTGAGGGCGGCACACAGGAGTTTCTCTTAAAACCCGCAACAGTGAGCTGAAGGACGAAGCGCTGATTGATGAATTTTTATGAAAGGTGATGGCGGATTATCTCTATCCGAAAACTACTATATTATTCTGATCCATGGTGCCTACGATGTACCGGGACGCGCTTCGATAATCTGGATATGGACGATGCTTCCTGATTACGTCTATGAATTTATCCTCTGCAGCATCTGCCCGGTAAAAACTCGACAAACCGGGTCTCTCTGCTACAATGTGTCCCACAATACGATTGAAAACCGCGTGCAGGACTGGGTGGTCGGCGCACCGGAAAACGGTTTTCTCTTCCCGGCCTTCACAGACCGCAACACGGATATCCACAATCTGCTGTATTTCACGAAAACGCAGAGATGGATCAGCCGGACTTTCTCGACCACTTCCTGGGCTGTCAGGCGCCGCTTTCCGCGAAATCCCAGAAAGAAACGTTTCAGTCTATTATAGAAGAAACTCTCGATTCCGCCTGTGATTTTTCTACTGTTATGACCATTCAGGAGAACTTAAATACCATGATTGAAGAGCGGAAAGACGATCCGGAACCGGTGGTGCTCGATAAACACGAGGTAAAACGTCTGCTCGCCAGCAGCGGCGTACCGAATGAACAGCTTGACGAGTTCGACGAGAAGTACGAATCCATTGCGGATGAGAAAGCAAGCTTCGTTGCCTCGAACGTGGCCAGTACACGGAACTACGAGATCCGCACCCCGGATGTTATCATCAAAGTCAGCCCGGAAAGGCCCAGCTCATCGAAACCCGTACGATCGACGGAACACCGTATATTCTGATCGAGGCAGCCGATGAAGTGGAAATCAACGGAATTTTTTAAAACCGTCACGGCCATCCGATGCGGATGATACCGAATTTTAACAGCCAAATGACAGCGAGTCTTTCTCCCTGTCCGCAAAAAGAAGCGGCAGTCCCAGACAAAAAGGGCTGCCGCTTTTTCTTCCTTTTTTATTTATGCTTAGCAGAGTGCTTTTCCAAGTGCAATGCATGCTGCCTCAGCTTCATCATCTGGCGCGTCTGCGCAGATCACGCTGTCGCATACTAGCTCGGCGCCATCATTTTGCAGCTTTCTTCCCAGCTGCGCATCCACTCGCCGTCTCCCCAGCCATAGGAACCGAACAGAGCGATTTTCTTTCCGGAGAGTTTGGATTCACATGCGGAGAACATTGGCTCGAACTCGGTATCTTCCAGCTCTTCCGCCCCCATAGCCGGGCATCCGAAAGCGATTGCATCGTATGCATCTACATCATCTGCAGAGAAATCTGCGCAAGTCAGAACAGAAACTTCTGCGCCTGCCTCTTTTGCTCCCTCTGCTACTTTCTGTGCCATCATTTCTGTGTTGCCGGTTCCACTCCAATAAACTACTGCTACTTTGCTCATGTTTCAAATCCTTCTTTTCTTTATTTTCTGATTCCGGGGGGATTTTTCTTTCCCCGATCCTACTGCCCTTTTATGGTATGCAGGATTTTTTATGTTAAACAGCTACGGTGAGCTGTAAACGCTTCTTCCCTGCTTCCAGAGACGCAGATACACGTTTCTGCATTTCTGATAGCGCTGAAATGTTTTCTGTGCTTCGCACTCATTGCAATAGACCTTCAGCATCCCTTGCATTTATAATTGTGGCCTTTGTTCTCAATAAAACCGATCACATCACCGAGCGGATAGTCGAGAAACACACCGATCTCATGCGGAAATCCTTCTTTACACTCTGCTACCCGGGTTTTCAGGCGATTCAGTGCATAGGCAATGTCTATATTTTCATATCCATAGGACTTTAAAAACGCTGCATTCTCCGGATTTTCCAGCTCCTTCTGGAGAAGCCCTTCACGGTACACATAGACCAGTGCTCTCGTCTCATGCTCCGCAATACAAAGATGTGAATTCCTTTTGGTTCCAGACAGGCACTCCAGTATGAAATCTGATCTTCCAGTTCTTCTTTGGATGAAAATGTCATATTACATAAATTTGCGGCTTTGATGGAAGCCAGCGTTGCCGAACAGTGTTCGATCAGAAATCTCTCAATCATGCCTTTTACGTCTCCTTCTTACATTGCTGCTGCGCAGTGCTCATCTAATACCGAGCGAAGTGCGGTGGCACTGCTGGTATGGATTCTTGCGATCGGAATATTGTTTTTCTTTTGCTTCCTGGGAAGCAGTGATGACCATTTTGTGGGATACGGTGTTGGTAAAGAGAATCATCAGATCCGGATTCCCAATTTTTTTTCTTAACGGAGCCATGCTCTTTCGGGAACACCTTTGCTTTACATCCATAGTCTTTACAGATATCTGTATATTGACACACCATTCTTTCATTTCCACCGATAATTACGACACTCATCTTCTCTACCTGCCTTTCTGTTGTTATCTTATGCTACTTGAAATTAGTTTATTCTAACTCCTGTGTTTTAAGAAAGAATCCATCTACCGGGATCCCGTATGATTTTTGGTTTTATCCGTTGTACTTTAGTTAGCTACATCTAACTGCTGGGTATATCATACCGTTTTTGTCGGATTTTGTCAAGGATATCCTGCAAATTTTTCCGGCTTTTCTTGAGAAAATTGTATCATTTTCTTTTTCACATCACACTGGTGAAAGAATATTCGCAATGGAAGCAGAGACTTTCCCTGCTTTTGTTAAAAAGCCGCTGGAATCTTAAGAAGAAGACTCCAGCGGCTTTCCCTGTTGCTATTCTGTTCTGTTTTTTATACCGGCTCGTCCAGCAAGGTTACCCATACTCTTTAAGCCAATGTAAAGAGTAGATGTATTGTGAAGCAGTGCGGAAGTGGTTGGCTGTAAAATGCCGCCCACGCCGAGCAGAATCAGTCCGGCATTGAACGTAACGATAAAGCGGTAATTCTTATGAATCCGTTTCATCAGACGGTTGCTCAGCATACGAAGCACCAGAATTTCTGCCAGATCGTCTGCGGCAACGGTGATATCCGCGATCTCACGCGCAATCTCTGCGCCCTCGCTGATGGCGATTCCAACGTCTGCGGCAGAAAGTGCCGGTGAATCGTTAATACCGTCACCGATCATAATGACTTTACGTCCCTCTGCTTTTTTTCTTTCTCCACAAAGTTCGCCTTATCCTCCGGCAGTACCTCGGCATAGAATTCGTCCACGCCGACCTTCTTCGCGATCGCTTTTTGCCGTGCGCTCGCTGTCACCCGTCATCATGACGATCTTTTTCAGACCTGCTTTTTTCAGCTGACGGATAATTTCGGCCGCCTCCGGACGAAGCGGATCCTCAATGCAGATAACTGCTGCAAGTACACCTTCTAAGGCAAGATAGAGATGAGAATACTCCTCCGGCAGATGACGGAACTTCTCTTCCATTCCTTCCGGAATGATACTGTTCTCATCCTCAAATACGAAGTGATAACTTCCAATAATCGCTTTTTTCGCCATTGATCGTTGTAGAAATACCGTGCAACGATATATTCTACTTTGGAGTGCATCTCCTCATGATCCAGATGTTTCTCTTTGCCGCGTCTACTACGGCTTTTGCCATGGAATGCGGAAAATGCTCTTCCAGGCAGGCTGCGATGCGCAGAAGCTCATCCGGGCTCTCTTTGTTTCGCTGAAGGATACCACCTCTGCTACGGTCGGCTGCGCTTTTGTCAGTGTTCCGGTCTTATCGCAAACGATCGTATCCGCTTCCGCCACAGCCTCCAGGAATTTACCGCCCTTTACGGTGATCTTTGTGCTGGTTTGCCTCGCGGATTGCAGAGAGAACGGAAATAGGCATGGCAAGTTTTAACGCACAGGAGAAGTCTACCATCAGAATAGAGAGTGCTTTCGTTGCATTTCTGGTCAGAAGATACGTCAGAGCCGTTCCGCCCAGAGAATAGGGAACCAGACGGTCAGCCAGATGCTCGGCCTTGCTCTCCACACCGGATTTCAGTTTCTCGGACTCCTCGATCATCGCGGTAATCTTCTCGTAACGGCTGGATCCGCCGGTCTGCTTCACAAGAATGGTAAGCTCGCCCTCCTCAAGAACCGTTCGCATAGACAACGGAACCTAAGGTACGGCGTACCGGAACAGATTCTCCGGTCAGAGAAGCCTGGTTTACCATACCCTCGCCGTTGGATACCTCGCCGTCGAATGGAATCAGATTTCCCATATGTACGACAATCTGTCGCCCGCAACAATTTTTTCAGACGGAACGAGAATTTCCTGGCCGTCTTTTTCAGCCATACCTTTTCCTCCGACGTTCAGCGACATGCTGCGTGCCAGATCTCCGACGGATTTTTTTATGCGTCCATTCCTCAAGCAGCTCTCCTACGCCGAGCAGGAACATGACAGAGCCTGCGGTTCCATAGTCGCCGCGGAGCATCGAAACACCGATTGCGGTTGCATCAAGAACCGGAACTTCGATCTTCCCTGTGCCAGTGTCTGGATTCCTTTCCAGATATATTTTACGGAAACAACCGTAGTATAGATGGCACGGATCGGTGCCGGAAAAGCCATTTTCTTCCAAAGTGGTAAATCACTTTGCTGATCAGCTTTTCCTGATATTCGTTGTTTAACGCTCTGCCGGGCTCTCAAGCAGTCCGGTCGGCAGCTCTACTTCCTCGTAGTGGAAGAGCTGTATCATCCGAATCACAGCGGCTCGTTCTCCCCTCGTAACAGATCACGGCATCGCCGGTTCTGTCATATACCTTCAAGCGAAAGATACCTGGTTCTGATTCTGCAGATAGTACAGCAGTGTCTCTGCCTGTACGGAGGACATGCGCTTCTGTGCCAGATGGATTCGGATTCTGCCTCTGCTTTCGTGTTTAATATAAAATTTCAAATCTTATGCCTTCCTAGAAAAACACCTGCAGAGAATTCTGCAGGCGTTTTGTTTTTTCCGTATGAATACGACGTAAATCAGATGTTGCTGTGTACAGCTTATGCCTCAACCGTATCCTCTGCTTCTGCTTCAACAGCTTCCTCTGCTGTCTCTTCAGCTACATCCTCTACTGCCTCTTCTGCTGCTTCACGCTCTTCGTTGATCTGTTTTGCGTCAGCATAGATGTCCTCCGCATTCTCCTGGATGGTCGTTACCGCATCCATAACAACTTTCTTTGCACGAAGAACAGCTGCGGTGCAGTTGGTGTAAAGTTTTTTCGCATCCCTTGCTGGACAGTGCTTTGATACCTGCTGTTCCGAATAATACTCCTGCTGCGAAAAGTCCTGGATGTTTTAAATCTTTGATTGTCATATTACATTTCCTCCTATTGTTAAAATAAATTTTTCCTGAATTTTACATCTTCCCCGCTGTGGTTCACAGTATAGCACTCACCTGCTCGGTTAGACAATACGTACAGTTCTTTTTGATAATTATTTTCATTAAAACAGGGAAAACGGAAGGAATTTTCACCTGTTTTCCCTGTTTTTCAGCCTTCCACCGCTGAAACAATCACATTTTCAATATCCTGATTCTGAATATAGCCCTTTGCCTTCAGTCCGATTTCATCACGTCCATCCACATCTCGCCGCTTAAGCGGCAGATGGTATGATCGCTCAGTTCTACGGTACAGCCCCTGATCTTTGAAGCATTCTTCTCCACAGGCAATCTTGTAAAAATTTTTGCGGCTGATTGCACCGATGCTCTCCAGTGTATTCACCATGCGATACACCGTAGCAGGCCCGATGTTGCTGTCTTTCTGCAGAGCTTTATAGTAAATTTCTTTACAGCAGGAGCACTCCTCTTCCAGGATAATATCGAGCAGAATCCGTTATTCTGTCCCAAACCAGAACCATTTTGTATTGTTCATCTCACGTTTGATCGCGCCCATAGCTGCGAAGCAAGGTGCGCATAAGAGGTTGAATACCAAGAAGGAGTATGCTGCTACTGCTGTCATGGTTGTTGCCAGTGTTCCCCGGATCTCTGCTCCGTCTTCTGCAACTTCTGCAAATCCAAAGAGTACACCGAAGGTTGCTACTACGTTCTCTTTGCGATCAGTCCTGTTACTGCTGCGACTGCCATTTTCCAGTTACCCCAGCCAAGTGGTGCAAAGATTGGTGCGATCACGCCACCGATTGCTGCTAAGATACTGTCGTCTAACTGCTCTGCTTCTAACATTGTGAAGCTGCCGTCTACCCAGCCGAATCCCTGTAAGAACCAGAGTATGATGGTAGAAAGTAAAATGATCGTTCCTGCTTTTTAATGAAGGACCATCCGCGCTCCCACATGCTGCGGAGTACATTTCCAACAGTTGGCATATGGTATGCTGGAAGCTCCATAACGAACGGTGCAGGCTCTCCTGCGAACATTTTTGTTTTCTTTAAAATAATACCAGAGCAAATGATTGCTGCGATTCCTACGAAGTATGCACTCCAGGAAACCCATCCTGCATTATCGAAGAATGCTCCTGCGATCAATGCAATGATCGGAAGTTTTGCGCCACAAGGAACAAATGTTGTGGTCATGATTGTCATTTTACGGTCACGGTCGTTCTCGATTGTACGGGAAGCCATAACTCCAGGAACACCGCATCCGGAACCGATCAGCATCGGGATAAAGGATTTACCGGAAAGACCGAATTTACGGAAGATTCTGTCCATGATAAATGCAACACGAGCCATGTATCCGCAGGACTCAAGGAATGCAAGGAAAATGAACAGTACTAACATCTGTGGAACGAATCCAAGAACTGCTCCAACTCCACCAACTACTCCGTCTGCGATCAGACTTGTAAGCCAGTCTGCACAGTGAATGCTTTCTAATGCACTTGTGACACCCGGAACAATCCACTCACCAAAGAGTGTGTCATTGGTCCAGTCGGTAAGAAGTGCTCCGACTGTTGTAACGGATACATAGTATACAACAAACATAACTGCTGCAAAGATCGGTAATGCTGCCCATCTGTTTGTTACAATTCTGTCAATCTTATCCGATACGGACAGTTCTGATTTTTTGTTCTTTGTACAGCAATCTCCAATAATGGAAGAAATGTATACATAACGCTCATTTGTGATAATACTCTCGGTATCATCATCTAAGCTGTCCTCTAACTGTTTGATGATGTCAGAAACATCCGGAACTACTTTCATCTGCTCCTGGATCTTGTCATCTTTCTCTAATAATTTGATGGCAAAGAAACGTTTCTGCTCCTGTGGAACACCGCTGTCAAGTCTGTTCTCTACATCTTCAACTGCTTTTTCCACTACAGCGTCAAACTCGTGTACTCTTGCATTTGCTGTCTTTTTCTGAGCTAATGCGACTGCTTTTTCTGCTGCCTTTGAAATTCCCGTGCCTTTTAAAGCGGAGATCTCAACGACTTCACAACCGAGTTTTTCACTTAACTTATTGATATGTATCTTATCACCGTTTTTCTCTACGACATCCATCATGTTGACTGCCATAATGACCGGAATACCAAGTTCCATCAACTGTGTGCTAAGATACAGGTTTCTTTCGATATTTGTACCGTCTACGATGTTTAAGATCACATCCGGTCTCTCATTGATCAGGTAATTTCTTGCCACTACTTCTTCTAATGTATATGGTGACAAAGAGTAGATACCCGGAAGGTCCATGATAACAACATCCTTATGACCTTTTAATTTTCCTTCTTTTCTTCTCGACCGTAACACCTGGCCAGTTACCTACAAACTGGTTGGAGCCTGTCAATGCGTTGAACAATGTTGTTTTTCCGCTGTTCGGGTTACCCGCTAACGCAATTTTACTGCCATTCTCTAAAACTCCTTTTCCTATTTTATCTCATTGCGATTGATTGATGCCTGATTTCTGTTGGTTTTAACTATTATTTGTTGTTTTTTGCTAACCTATGGGCAAAAAAAATTTAGCCCTCAATTTCGATCATTTCTGCATCTGCTTTTCGCAAAGATAATTCGTAACCTCTTACGGTAACTTCCACCGGATCACCTAATGGTGCTACCTTACGGACATATACGTCAACACCCTTGGTGATTCCCATATCCATGATTCTTCTTTTGACCGGACCTTCTCCGGCAAGTTTTTTGACTTTGACCGTTTTTCCACACGGTACATCCCTTAAAGTTGCCATGTTCACTCCTCTTTCTTACACTAAGATTTTATTTGCCATATCCTTTCCGATTGCGACTCTGGAATCTTTTACATTCACAATCATGTTGCCGCCAATCTCAGATACGACCGTAACCATTCCTCCGGTTACGAAACCAAGATTCTCAAGGAATCTTCTTGTTTCCTCTTTTCCACCAATTTTTTGATTACATTTGGTTCGCCTGTCGGCACCATCGTTAATGGCATACTCATCATCCTCTTTTCCTTTTCTGTAAGACTAATTGATAATGATTTTCAGCTCCTTGGCCGTCATGCCGATATTTTCAAATACCTTATGCTGGAACTCATCCACACATACCATGTACGGAATCACTTCCAGCGCGCTCATCAGGTGCGCATAACGGTAATCATCTGCTTTTCTCCAAAGAATGCATTCATCCAGGGGTATGCGAAATGCTCCATTGTCATCGAGTGAATCTCCGCCACCTCGCTTGTCGGGAATACCATATCCATAAACGGAATCTGTTTTGCCGCCGTATACGCCTCGAATGCATGGCCCGCCTCATGAGTCAGAACATCAACGTCCGCGCTCGTACCATTAAAGTTGGAGAAGATGAACGGCGCCTTGAACGTATTCAGAAATGTGCAGTAACCGCCTGTCTGTTTTCCCGGCTTGTCCCCAGGTCAAACAGCTCATGCTCCACCATAAAATCAAAGAACTCACCCCGTCTCTTTCGACAGCTCATGGTACATCTTCTGCGCCTTCGCAACCAGTTCCTCCGTCGTTCCTTCCGGAACCGCATTTCCTTCCGGGAAAATCAGCTCCCTCATCGTAATAATGCAGCCGGTCCCTCTAAGCCGTTTCTCCTGCTCCTTCCGGAAGCTCCAGGCAGAGCGGTACAATCTTCTCCTTCACCTGCGCACGGAACTTTGCAACATCCTCCGCCGTATAATCGTATCTTCCATAGCTCAGGTAAATAAATTCAATGTAAGAAGAAAATCCCAGCTTCTTCGCAATTTTTATCGCGCAGCGGAACCATCTTTGTCATACAGCGCATCCAGCTCCCCTGAAATCTCTTCATACAAATCTCCCCCATGCCGTCATCGCCTCTTTCCGCATCTGGCGGTCCGTACTCTGCATCGCCTTCAGCAGTCCATAAAACCACACGCTTTTTCCTTTAAATTCCGTCGAAGCATTCCGCCGTAATTTTACTGTACTAAGCGGTCAGATTCGCCTCTTTCGATCAGATCCTCCACGATACAGTCGTCCGCCAATTTTGGCCAACCTCCATATTCTTCACAAAAAATTCCCCTGAACTCCTCTGCAAACTCTTTGATAAACGGAGACTCCAGAATCACCTTCTCTGCCTTTTGTATCAGCAGATGGATCGCCGGAATCGTCTCATTCCAGAACTGAACCTCTCCTTCATAAACGAATCTCTGGTGTCCACCGTATATCTTACCTGCGCCACTTCCGCCATTGTCGCCCAGGCATCCTCGCGCGTTTTTTCTTCCATAAAAAGTCCGCGCAGCTCCTCATATGATTTTGCCTCTTTGAGCGCCTTCGTATACGCTCTTACTTTTTCCTGCTCTGCCTCCATGTCCGGCCTTACGTATTCAATTTCCGAAAACTTTTTTTCATCTTCTCTACCTCCTTCTATTCCAGAACGCCCAGATTTTTCAACTCATGATAAACCCGGGACGCCGGCAGTCCCATCACATTATAATAGTCTCCCTGGATTCCTTTCACAAACTTTGTCCCAAACACCGTCTGAATTCCGTATCCTCCAGCCTTATCCGACCACACAGGAGCCTCCCCCTTTCTCAAGAGCAAGATACCCGTTTATCTCCTCCTCTGTCATCGCATAAAACTCTACATCTGTACGGTCACAGAACGATACCACACGCTTTGCGTCCCCCCTCTGTTACCGCAATCGTAACTCCAGTATACACCTGATGCACCCTTCCCTGCAACTGCTGCATCATACTTCTGGCATGTTCTATCCCTTTCGGCTTGCCAAGGATCTCCCCTTCAAAAGCCACAACCGTATCCGCCCCGATCACAACGGCATCCCCTTCGGTAATCTCCGCAACATCCAGACATTTCAGCCGTGAAAGCCCCTCCACAACCTTCTCCGGTTCCGCAGACGTCACAACTTCTTCCGCCCCCGAAGCCTGAACCTTACACCGTATTCCCAACATCTCCATCAACTCTCTTCTTCTGGGTGACCCCGAAGCCAATATCACTTTCATCCTGCTGTCTCCTTTATTTTTTCTTTCATGACATGCATTTTTCACACCATGCAGCGATCCGCGGAATTGCGGCTTGCGCCGGATGGCCGGATAAATGCCGCCGGGAACGAACACAATCCACTCGTGTCCGTTCCCGGCGTACTTATTTTATCCAGATGCCTGAATTTCCGTCTTAAGCAAAGCAAAACGATAAGCCGGGTTATGTCGTGTAATCATCTATCCAATGGAACTGTCGCCAGTCCCCTTAAGCGACCCACCTGAAAACACATGACGGGCAGCCATATACGTTTTCTATTCGGTCTTGCTTCGGATGGGTTTACATGGCTTTCTCTGTTACCAGAGAAACGGTAGTCTCTACACTGCCTTTTCCACCCTTACCAGGAAAAACCTGGCGGTATCTCTCTGTTGCACTATCCCTGAAGTCGCCTTCGCCGGACGTTATCCGGCATCCTGCCCTGTGATGCCCGTACTTTCCTCACCTGGCCCCCCTTTCGGTCCTGCCAGCCGCGATTACATATCTTACTTTTTGTCAAAACGGAACATCAGACAGTTAATAATCATACCACAAACTCTCTTTCTTGTCCATCCCCAAATCGCAGATCCCACAAAGCCATACAAAACAGCCTTTCACACACATCAAAAGCAGCTTCCCCACAAACTCCCGCAGAATCGAATTCTTGGGAATATCCTCAATCGGCACTCCGACAAAATAATCCAAAAACTTCAGCAGCCGCTTTGCCTCCTGGTATTCCGGCTCTCCCTCCTCAATCTGGAACAAAGCGGCTCCGCATACACCTTGAGTACCGCAAGCTCATACACAAGTGCAGAGTTGAACATCACATCCGCCTTCTCCTGATTCGGGAAAATATTACGATCTTCCCCGCGGCGCACCGACGGCCACATCGCAATCGTCCTTCTGCCGACGTCGCCCGTGTCCGGCTGTCACGCACCATACGCCGGATCAGCCGGCCATCCGTCGTCGGAATCCGGTTGTGTTCATCCACATTAATCTGCGTCAGCGCACTGATATAAATCCGAATTTACTTTCCGAAGGAAGCGACCACGTCAGTTTTTCATTCAGCCCGTGAATCCCTCCAGCACCAGCACATCGGTCTCCTTCATCTGAATAAAATTCCCCTTGTACTCGCGCTTGCCCGTCTTAAAATTAAAATACGGCAGCTCCACACGCTCTCCGTTCAAAAGTGCTGTCATATCCCGGTTCAAAAGCTCGATATCCAGTGCTTCCAGGCATTCAAAATCATAATCGCCGTTTTCATCCCGCGGCGTATCTACCCGGTTCACATAGTAATTATCAAGGCTGATCGGATGCGGCGTCAGACCATGCGCTGAAAGCTGGATGGAAAGCCGGTTGCAGAACGTTGTCTTTCCGGAGGAAGACGGCCCCGCAATCAGCACAAATTTAACCTGCTTTCTTTCCGCAATCTGCTCCGCAATCTTCGCACTCTTCTGCTCCTGCAGCGCCTCCGCAATCAGCATCATCTGCTGAATATTGCCCTTCGTGATGCGTTCATTTAAGTCGGCAACCGTGGAAATTCCCATCTGCTCACCCCAGCGCTCCGATTCCCGCTGCACCTGGAACACCTTCGGGGAGAGATTCGCCGCCGGCACCGTCTCCGGCGCCTTTTTTCTCCGGCATCTGCAGCACAAAGCCGTCATCGTATAAATAGAGATCAAAATACTTCAGATAACTCGTATCATACGTCATAAATCCATAATAATAGTCTTCAAAATCCCCGAGACTGTACAGATTCACACGGGAGACACGGCGGTAACGGAATAAGCGGTCTTTATCCGTCATGCCATGCAGCCGGAACCGTTCTCTCGCCTCGTGCGTATCGACACTCCGCTTATAAATCGGCACCGCCTTTTTCCACCTGTTCATGCATATACGCTTTTACTTCGTCCAAAAACGCCTGATTCAGCGTGATATCGCCGTCCACCGTGTAAAAAGCCCGAACCCGCCGAAAAATGCAGCATCACATGGCGGATCTTATCGTAGCCTCCCACATGATACACCGCTTTTACCAGCAGAAGAGAAAGACTCCTCTGATACGTTTTATGTCCGATCTCATCCTTCGTTGTCACAAATTCCAGTTCACAGTTTTTTTCAGCTGTTTGTGCAGCTCCCGCAGCCGTCCGTCCACTTTCACAAGGACAATCGGCGCGTCCATTGTTTTTTCAAAATCCTTTTGCAATCTCATAATAAGAGCAATTTTCCGGATATTCGTATCCTTTTCCATCAATTGTTACCTGAATCAATTGTAATTCCTCCTTCTTGCAAAACTTTCTGAAAATTCAGAAGTGACAGAAAAGGCGCGCCCGAAAATTACAACTGCTGAAAATTTCAGACACGCCCTCTTATGCAAACGCTGTCGTTACATCGTATGGAAACGCGCAAGCGCAGATTCCAGTACTGCCTCTTTTTTTTTAATTCCCAAAGTCGCTGTGCTGCCTTTTCACTGGAATGATCCAAAAGCTGGCGGATCAGCGTCTGGTTCTGCTCCTGCTGTTTCAGAAGGTATTCCCTCAGCACCGGATTTTCCTTTTCCAGAAGGCGCGGTCCATAGAAAAGCTCCTCCGCCTTCAGATTCTCCTTTTCCCCTGGCACTGCCCGCAGAATCGGATAATATTTTCCATCCTCCTCTACAAAATTCTCCTGTGCAAGGAAAATCCGTGTTCCAGAAGCCATGCACGCACGCGGTCGATATCCGACTGCGGCTCCAGGATCAGCTCCCGAAAACCGGACAGCAGCGGCTCACCTTCGCTTAAAATTCTTTATGGTAAGCCCGCCGCCCATGCCCGCGATGAGAAGAGAATCACCCCTCCCGCACGCAGGGCATGGAGTCCGTCGGAAAGTCTTGTTTCTATGTAGTCCCCCATCTGGTACTGCGCAATATGCTCCCTGGCCCGCTCCAGCGGTCCGCGGTTCACATCCATGGCGATTGCGGAGGAAATCTTCTTCTGTTCCAGCAGCGCAATCGGCACATAGCCGTGATCTGTTCCCACATCGACCAGGCAGCCGCCCGGTGACAAACTCCGCTACCGCGGAAAGTCTTTTTGATAACTGCATTTTCCTGTCGTCCTTTCTTCCTCGCAGATTAGTCCAGGTAATCTTTCAGCTTTCTGGAACGGCTCGGATGGCGCAGTTTACGGAGCGCTTTCGCCTCAATCTGACGGATACGCTCTCTTGTAACGTTGAACTCTTTACCAACCTCTTCGAGGGTTCTCGCACGGCCGTCATCGAGCCCGAAACGGAGACGCAGAACCTTCTGCTCACGGTCAGTCAGCGTGCTTAACACATCCTCGAGCTGCTTTTTCAGCATGGTGAATGCTGCCGCGTCTGCCGGTACCGGCACATTGTCGTCCTGGATGAAGTCACCGAGGTGGCTGTCCTCCTCCTCACCGATTGGAGTCTCAAGCGAAACAGGCTCCTGCGATATCTTGAGTATCTCACGCACACGCTCTACAGACATGTGCATCTCCTCTGCGATCTCTTCCGAGTAGGTTCACGGCCTAACTCCTGCAGTAACTGACGGAAACGCGGATCAGCTTGTTGATGGTCTCTACCATATGAACCGGAATACGGATCGTTCTCGCCTGGTCTGCAATCGCTCTTTGTGATTGCCTGGCGGATCCACCATGTTGCATAGGTGGAGAATTTGTATCCCTTGCGGTAATCGAATTTTTCAACCGCTTTGATGAGGCCTAAGTTACCTTCCTGAATCAGATCCAGGAACAGCATGCCGCGGCCGACATAACGTTTTGCAATGGAAACAACGAGACGAAGGTTGGCCTCTGCCAGACGTTTTTTCGCATCCTCATCGCCCTTTCTTCCATTCTTCTGTGCCAGCTTGATCTCTTCCTCTGCGGAAAGAAGCGGCACTTTACCGATCTCTTTTCAAGTACATGCGGACCGGATCCTCAATGCTGACGCCTTCCGGAACGGAAAGGTCGATGTTCTCCATATCGATCTCTTCTTCTTCAGAAAGATCGATGTCATCGTCGTCCAGAAGGAGAAGATCACGGTCTGCCGCATTTGGATCCTCGGTCATATCTGAGAGACGCAGTACATCGATGCCGCTTGCCTCCAGGTATTCAAATACCTTCTCCATCTGCTCCGCGTCCAGCGGCATATCGCGGAAAAAGTCGTTGATTTCCTGATATTCCAGGACGCTCTTTTTCTCTTTTGCCGTATGCTACCAGCTTTTTTAATTTTTCCATAAATTTTGCTTTATCGAACTCCATTGACTGTCCATCCTTCCATAGCTTGTATATATTCTGTCCCTGCCCTGCGAAATTAAACACGCAGAACAGAAGATTCCAGGGTTTTTCTTTGGTATCCAGTTTTGCTTAAAAAAGTGAATTCCGAAGTTCCCCTGCTTTCCACCGCTCCAGGCTCTTTTGTCCGCCATCAGCTTCTGCAGCCCCGCCATATCGGTCACATTCATATGTGCCGACGGATACGCAATGCTGTTTTCTTTCATATTGCAGATCACATCATGCAGCGCGCGCCGTTTTTCCTCCTCTGTCTCCAGCGGGATTCTGGCATTAAAAAAGGCCTGCAACTTCTTTCTGCTCCTCGGAATCAACAAACTGATTCAAAAAGCTTTGCCGGATTCACCCCGCCCTCGTGATACTGCAGCACAATCATCTCTGCAATCTGGCGGTAAAGAGGTGTGGTAAAATCCTCCGGCGTAATATATTTTTCCAGTTTTCCAATGAGCGCCGGATAAGAGGTCATCCATGTCAGCATCAGCTTCTGTGCTTTTTCGACACCGCCCTCTTTCTTTTTTGTTTGCGGCTGTATTCCGCGGCTTGACACGCTCCGTCCTTCCGGCTCCTGATAGTGCCATCTGACCGACCTGCTTTCGCAGTACCTCGACGGCAATGCCGTATTTTCCCGCCACTGCCTCAAGATAACTGTTCCGCTCGATCTCATCCTCGATTGCAACGAGACGACGCACCGCCTCATGCAGGAAATCGGATTTGCCCTGCGGGTCGGCAAGGTCGAAATCGCGTTCCTTCATGCGGATCTCGTACAGAACGCTGTTTTCCGCCTCCTCCAGGCGTTTTTCGAACGCCTCACAGCCTTCGTGCTGGATAAACTCATCGGGGTCCTTATACGGCCTTAAATTGACGACACGCGTTGTAAGACCAACCCTTTGAGCATCGGAATCGCACGAAGCGCCGCTTTGACGCCTGCCTCATCGCTGTCATAGATCACAAGAACCTCGTCGGTATACCGTTTCATCAGCCCCGCCTGCAGCGATGTGAGTGCTGTTCCAAGAGAAGCAACGGCATTTGTGAATCCTGCCTGGTGCATGGAGATCACATCCATATAGCCCCTCGCAGATAATCAGATTTTTTTTCTCCGTGAAGAGCGCGCCAGATGCAGCCCGTAGAGATTGCGGCTCTTATCGAAAATCTTTGTCTCCGGCGAATTCAGGTATTTCGGCTTTCCATCCCCCATCACACGGCCTCCGAAGCCGATGACACGGCTGTTGGCATCCATGATCGGGTAAATGACACGGTTCCAGAACTTGTCCTGCATGCCATGCACCTCGTCCGCCAGAAAAAGGCCCGACTGACGCAGGATTTCATCGTCATACCCTTTTTTTTTTTTAAAAGCGGTACAGCAGGCTTCCGTACTTATCTGAGTAGCCAAGACCGAACTTCCGGATTGTATCATCCGAAAGACCGCGCCCCTTTTAAGTAATCGTAGCCCTGCTTTCCGCGTTCGGTGTGGAGCTGGTAATAATAGAATTTCGCCGCCTGTTTGTTGATTTCCAGCAGCGTGTTCTTTAAATCCGCCTGCTCCTTTGCTTCTTTCGAATACTCCATCTGCGGAAGCTCCACCCCGGCCCGGTCGGCCAGAAATTTCAAGGCTTCCACAAACGTGAAGTTTTCGTATTCCATCAAAAATGTGAAAACATTTCCTCCGGCTCCGCATCCGAAGCAGTAATACATCTGCTTTCCTGGGCTGACGGAAAAGGAAGGGGACTTCTTCATTGTGGAACGGGCAGAGCCCGAAGTAAGAGCTTCCTCTTCTTGTCAGCTTTACGTAGCCGGATATCACATCTACGATGTCATTTTTCATACGAATTTCTTCCACTAAATCATCGGAATATCGCATTTTTTTCCTCCCTGTATCTAATAAACCGCCCAGGCTTTCGGCACGAACAGCTCCTCGTATTTGTGCATGGAATACTGATCGGTCATACCGGCAATGTAATCGCATACTACCTGTGTCTTGTCCTCGCCGCACCCGATCAGATTCCGGTACTCGCGGGACATCTGTTCCGGGTGCTCCTGGTAGTAGGTGTAGAGGGAAATCAGCATCTTCTTTGCCTTCTCCTCCTCCTTTTTTCGCCTCCGGGTTGCGGTAGACGTTCGCGAACATCAACTCCCGCAGCATGCGCATGCCCTCGGCAATCTCCGCCGACTGGCGCACATACCCGTTCCGCGGCTCTGCTCCACAATGTCGTGGATCAGCGTATTGAGCCGCTCGCGGCATGTATCGCCAAGGACGACGCGGATCGTAATCGGGATGTCATCCTCGCTTAAAATGCCGGCACGGATGGCATCGTCCATATCGTGGTGGATGTAGGCGATCTTGTCGCAGAGACGCACAACCTGTCCCCTCCAGGGTCGACGGTTTTCCCTGCCGTGCGGTGGTTCAGAATTCCATCCCGCACTTCCCAGGTCAGGTTCAGGCCCTGTCCTTCCTTTTTCTAGAACCTCCACGACACGGACGCTCTGTTCCGCGTGGCGGAAGCCCCCGATGCACCGCATTGAGCGCCGCTTCCCCGGAATGGCCAAACGGCGTGTGTCCGAGATCGTGGCCAAGCGCAATGGCTTCGGTCAGATCCTCATTCAGATTCAGCGCCCGCGCAATCGTGCGGGCAATCTGGGACACCTCGAGTGTGCGTCAGGCGGGTCCGGTAATGATCGCCCTGCGCAGCGAGAAACACCTGTGTTTTGTCTTTCATCCTGCGAAAGGCTTTGGAGTGGAGAATCCGGTCCCGGTCTCTCTGGTAGACGGTGCGGATGTCACACTCCGGTTCATATCGGTCCCTTCCTCTGAATTCCGGCTGTGCGCCGCATAAGGACTCAGCTCCTGAAATTCCCGTTCTTCAAACGATTCTCTCAAGTTCAAACGAAGACCACCTCTTTCCCGGTAATATGCCTGTAACAGTTCTTTTCATTGTCCTCCTATTTCCTATATTCGGTGCCCGATTCCGATTTCCTTTTTATTTTTCAAATTTTTCAAATTTTTTCAAAAAAGTGTTGACGGCTTACAACTCTGGTGCTATAATACATCTTGTCGTCAGCGAGATGACAAAAACTTAAAGAACATGCGGAAGTGCTGGAATTGGCAGACAGGCCAGACTAAGGATCTGGTGGTCATTGCGATCGTGTGGGTTCAAGTCCCATCTTCCGCATGAAATTTAAAAACTACATAACATGCGGAAGTGCTGGAATTGGCAGACAGGCCAGACTAAGGATCTGGTGGTCATTGCGATCGTGTGGGTTCAAGTCCCATCTTCCGCAGAACGAAAACCCTTGTGCATGCAAGGGTTTTTCCTGTTCAAAAAATCAGAGGAAATTCCTTTCCGGATCCCTCTGATTTTTATTTTTCCTTTTTTCAGAATTTTCTCTGCAATTTTATTCTTACAGATTCGGTCTTACAATCTTCGGGTTATAGCCTGCCTCTTCCAGTGCTTTGACGATACGATTCTTGTGATCGGTGCCGAATGCCTCCATTGTGATGCGGAGCTCTACTGCAGCGCTTCTGTTCGTGGTGAAGAACTGATTGTGGTCCAGTTTGATGACGTTTCCGTTCTCGTTTGCAATCACCTGGGAAACGCGTACCAGCTCGCCTGGTTTATCCGGCAGAAGAACGGATACGGTAAAGATACGGTCTCTCTGAATCAGGCCATGCTGTACTACGGAAGACATGGTGATGACGTCCATGTTGCCGCCGCTTAAGATGGAAACAATCTTTTACCTTTGACATCCAGATGTTTTAATGCCGCTACAGTTAAAAGGCCTGAATTTTCCACGATCATCTTATGATTTTCCACCATGTCAAGGAATGCTACGATCAGTTCATCATCATCCACAGTAATGATCTCGTCCAGGTTCTGTCTTACATACGGGAAAATCTTGGATCCCGGTGTCTGTACTGCAGTACCGTCTGCAATTGTGCTGACAGGAGATACGGTCGTTACCTCGCCTTTTTCAAAGGAAGCCTTCATACAGGCTGCTCCGGACGGCTCAACACCGATGACTTTGATGTTTGGTTTCAGCAGTTTTGCCAGTGTGGAAACACCGGTAGCCAGTCCGCCTCCTCCGATCGGAACAAGGATATAATCTACGAGCGGAAGCTCCTGAATCACTTCCATAGCGATGGTTCCCTGGCCGGTTGCAACGGTCAGATCATCGAACGGGTGAATAAAGGTATAGCCATGCTCTGCTGCAAGCTCGTATGCTTTTGCACATGCCTCATCGTACACATCTCCGTACAGAACAACCTCAGCGCCGTAGCTCTGGGTACGCTCTACTTTGATGAGCGGTGTGGTCGTCGGCATCACAATGACAGCCTTTGCACCGTAGCATTTTGCCGCATACGCAACGCCCTGTGCATGGTTTCCTGCAGATGCGGTGATCAGTCCTTTTGCGCGCTCCTCTTCACTTAAGGTGCTGATTTTGTAATAGGCACCGCGCAGCTTATAGGCGCCGGTCAGCTGCATATTTTCCGGTTTTAAGTAGACTTTATTTCCCGTCTGCTCGCTGAAATATTTGCTGTAAACCAGTTTGGTCTCCTGTGTTACTTTTTTACAATTTCAGACGCTTCCTCAAATTTCGGGAGTGTCAGCATTTCTTCTGCCATAGTCTTTTCTCCTTGTTGTCTTTTTAAGCATTTCTCTTCGGATGTATGGAACAGTGCATTTACAAACTGGTCTGCATCAAATTTCTGTAGATCGTGGATGCTCTCGCCCACGCCGATGTATTTGACCGGAATATCAAGCTCGGACTGGATGGCAACGGCGATACGGCCCTTTGCAGTTCCGTCCAGCTTCGTCAGAATGATACCGGTGACATTTGCCACTTCTGCAAACTGTCTTGCCTGCTGCAGCGCATTCTGGCCCGTGGTACCATCCAGCACCACCAGCGTTTCCAGGTATGCCTCTGGGTACTACTTTTTCCAGAATCCGGTAAATCTTTGGAGCTCTTCCATCAGGTTCTTCTTGTTGTGAAGTCTTCCTGCCGTATCACAGATCAGCACATCCGCATTTCTGGCTTTTGCCGCTGCGACTGCATCGTACACGATGGACGCCGGATCTGCTCCGTTCTGTCCGCCGATGATATCCACGCCGGCGCGGTGCGGCCACTCCGTGAGCTGCTCGCCTGCCGCTGCACGGAACGTATCTGCTGCCGCAAGAACAACCTTTTGCCCTGATCCTTCAAAAGGCCGGCCAGCTTTCCGACGGAGGTCGTTTTCCGACTCCATTGACACCGATCACCAGCACTACCGATTTCCGGTTTTCAAATTCATAGGCTGTATCGCCTACATCCATCTGTTTTTGATGCTCTCGATCAGAAGCTGTTTGCACTCTGCCGGATCGGTAATGTGCTCTTCTGCCACCCGCTCTTTTAATGGTCAATAATTTTGGTCGTTGTATTGATGCCGATATCACCCATAATGAGAATCTCTTCGATCTCTTCATAAAATCGTCATCAATATTGGAATAGCCGCTGAAAATAGAATCAATTCCAGCTACAATGCTGTCTCGGGTCTTCGTCAGACCGTTGACAAGACGTTTGAAAAAAAGCCTTTCTTTCCTCCGCCATACCGTTCGCCTCCCTTTATCTTTTTCTATCTTACTTCTTTCGTATTGTATCTTATTCGTTTCTATTTGTCCAGTTCTCCTCGATCAAATCGACAGAAACAAGGGTAGAAACACCCTTCTCCTGCATCGTGATGCCGTACAGACGGTCTGCCGCCGTCATCGTACCGCGCCTGTGGGTGATGACGATGAACTGGGTATTTTTGTCAGCTTATGCAGATACTGCGCAAAACGCGTTACGTTGGAATCGTCGAGCGCCGCCTCGATCTCGTCAAGTAGACAGAACGGGGACGGCTTTAAGTTCTGGATTGCAAAAAGCAGCGCAATCGCGGTCAGTGCCTTCTCGCCTCCGGAGAGCTGCATCATATTCTGCAGTTTCTTTCCCGGCGGCTGGGAAATGATGCGGATACCTGCCTCGAGTACATCCGTGTCCTCCTCGAGCTCCAGCGTTCCCTTTCCGCCGCCGAACAGCTGGCGGAACACGCGGTCAAACTCTTTCCGGATCTCCTCGAATTTTTTCCGTGAACTGCTTACGCATACCTGCATCCAGCTCATCGATGATGCCCTGCAGTGTCTCCGCCGCTTTGACAAGATCGGTGTGCTGTGCATCGAGAAAGGCGTGGCGCTCCGAAATCTCTTTGTACTCCTCAATCGCATTCACATTGACAGAGCCAAGCTTCCGGATCGCATCTTTTACTTCCAGCACACGCCGCTTTAATTCACTGCGCTCCGGAATCTCCTCCATCTGGAACTCTCTTGCGTGGCCCGGTGTCACTTCGTACTCTTCCCAGAGATACGAGGTCTGTGCCTCTTTTGTCTCCTCCAGCTTTTCTTTCTGGCTGTTCAGACGGAAGCACTTTGTCCATCAGGGAAATCTGGTCGGAGAGCTGATCCCGCTTCTCGAAAAATTCTTTGTGATCTGCGCTTAATGCTTCTTTTTTCTCCTGCAGTTCCACAATCCGGCGGTCTTCCTCTTCTTTTGCCTGCACTGCTGCTGCAATCGTCTTCTGGATCTCCACGATGTCCTGCTGTTTCTTTTGACATCGTCTTTTTCCTCCGCCGCTTTTTCCAGCATGGTGCGGCTTTCCGCTTCCAGTTTTTCCGTCTCTTCCTCAAGACGGCGGATGTTCTGGGCAAGGAATCCATCCTTCTGGGACAGATTTGCGTAATTTAACCGGATTTCTTCAAGATCCTTCGTATATTCTGCTTCCCGGCGGCGAAGCCCTGTAAGCGCCTCCTGCGCCTTCTGGATATTCTCCTGCAGCGTGCTTTCCCGCTCCACCGATTCCTGCATTTCCTGACCGATGACTTTCCGGTTCCGCTCAATCTCGGCGATCTGATTTTCAATCTCGAGACTCTCCTTCTGAAGCGCTTCAAAATCCAGACGGATTTCCGTCTTTTCTCGCGCGCTTTTTCCAGATTCAGGCGCACCGTATTCTGCTCGATGTACTGCCGCTGCAGTTTTTCATTCAGCTCGGTGCGGAGATCACGGATTTCATTCCGCTTATTTTTCTTCTCTTCAAGTTCCTGCTGGATTTCCCGCAGTTCCTTTGCAAGACCCTGTACGCTCTTTTCGAGTTCCTCAATCTCACGCCGTCTTCCGAGCAGGTTGCTGTTGTTCCGGAACGAACCTCCTGTCATGGAACCGCCCGGGCTCAAGAGCTCGCCCTCGAGGGTTACCATGCGGAGCGTCTGACGTATTTCCGCTGGATCACAATGGCATGGTCGATCGTGTCGACCACCAGCGTTCTTCCAAGCAGCTGTGCCACAAGTCCTCGTACATCGGATCGTACGAAACAGAGTGTATTCGCCACACCAAGCACACCGGTTTCTCTTGCCGCATCCTCATTCACCTGCGTTTTTTCCCGCGCATACTGGTGAGCGGAAGGAACGTCGCACGGCCGAAATGGCCACGTTTCAGGTATTCAATCAGGTATTTCGCCGTCGCCTCATTGTCGGTGACAATATTCTGAATGCTGCCGCCAAGTGCGGTCTCGATCGCCGTCTCGTACTTTTTCTCCGCCTGCAGAAGATCCGCCACAACGCCGTGGATGCCGGGATTCCGGTCTTTCTGCTCCATGACCTTCCGAATACTGTTTCCATAGCCGTCGTACCGCTCGGTGATGTTCTTTAAGGATTCGAGCCTTGACGCTTCTCTGTGGTAATTGGTCTGGCCGGCTTCCATCTCTTTCGTCTGGTTCGAGAGATCCGCCGTCAGCGCGGTAATCTTCTGATCTGCCTCCTGGTACTGCAGTTTCAGGCTGCTTACCGTCTCTTCGAGCGCTTCAAACGCGTTCTGCAGTTCTTCCATCTGCCCGTTCTGTTCGGACTCGCTTGTCTTTAAATGCAGCACCCTCTGGCTTAATTCTGCCTTTCGGATGCCGATCTGCTCGAGCATCGTCGTCAGCGCTGCATTTTTCCCTTCGTGGAACCCCGCTGGTTCAGAAGGCCGATGACTTCGCTCTTATCCTGTTCACTCTGCAGCTCGACTGCCTGGATCTGCTCCTGGCATTCCGAGAGAGCGGCCTCTTTCTCACTCTTTTCCGTCTCTGACGCAAGAAGTGCTTCATGAAGCCCGTCCTTTTCTGCCTGATATGTATTTTTTTTTTCTGCCGTCTTTTGTGCGGCTCTCCGCGCGGATCGCCTCCAGACGTTCTCTTAATGTGTCGCTGTTCCTCTCCGATGCATGAATCTGCTCGTTCAACACCTCGATCTGGTTTTCGAGCTGCTGGCGTTTCAGTGCATTCTCCCCGCCTGATCGCGCGCAGAAAGAATCGTCTGGTCCAGTTTTTCCTGCTCCTGTTCCAGCTTTTCATACTCCTGCTTCGTATGCTCAAAGCCTCTTTCGTGCTCTTTAACTGCTCTTCTGCAATCCGGTACCGGTCTTCTACTTTCGCGAGATCGTTCCGGATGCGCTCCATCTCGAGCAGAAACATATTGATATCGAGGAGCTTTAATTCCTCTTTCTTCTTTAAATAAATCTTTGCCGTCTCAGACTGGCGTTCCAGCGGCTCTAACTGCCTTGTCAGTTCCGAGAGAATGTCGTTGACGCGCACCAGATTCTGCTCCTCTTCCGCCAGCTTCTTTTCGGTCACGGCCTTCCTTCTCTTTGAATTTGACAATTCCTGCCGCCTCGTCAAACAGCTCCCGGCGCTCTTCCGGCTTACCGCTTAAGATCTTATCAATCTGACCCTGTCCGATGATGGAATAGCCTTCTTTTCCGATACCGGTATCATAGAACAGCTCGTTGATGTCCTTTAACCGGCACGATGCGCCGTTCATCAGATACTCGCTCTCACCGGAGCGGTAGAGCCGTCTCGTCACCGTGACTTCCTCGAAATCGACATTCAGCTTGTGGTCGGAATTGTCGAGTGTAATTGCAACCGACGCGTAGCCGAGCGGCTTTCTCGTCTCGGTTCCGGAGAAAATAACATCCTGCATATTTCCGCCGCGGAGCTGCTTGGCGCTCTGTTCGCCGAGCACCCAGCGCACCGCATCGCCAACATTGCTCTTTCCACTGCCGTTCCTTTCACAACGCCGGTAATACCGTCGTGGAACTGCAGAATGGTTTTGTTGGCAAACGACTTAAATCCCTGCATTTCAATGGATTTGAGATACATAATTCACCTACGCTTTTTTTCTGGCAAGAATTGCATCGTATGCCGCTGCCTGTTCTGCCGCTTTTTTCGTTCTGCCCTTTCCGGTACCGAGCGCTTTCTTTCCGACGCTGACCTGTGCCCAGAAGCTCTTGTCGTGATCGGTCCCTCTTCTTTTAAGATGGTGTAAACAATCTCTTCATCCGTCTCACCCTGGATCAGCTCCTGCAGAATCGTTTTGCTGTCGTAGAAAAGCTGTTTTGTGTTCGATATCGTTTAAGATATAGTTCAGAACGAACGCTTTTGCCGGTTCAAAGCCGCCGTCCAGGAAAATCGCACCGATCGTTGCCTCCATAGCATCGAAACGATGGAATCGCGGTGACGCCGCCGGTTGCCTCCTCGCCCTTTCCAAGGAGCAGAAAGCTGCCAAAGGTCAATCTCACGGGCACAGAATGCCAGTGCCGGTTCACAGACGAGGCTGGCGCGTTTTTTTCGTCATCTCGCCCTCCGGGAGACGCGGGAATGTCTTGTATAAAAATTCGCTGGATACAACTTCCAGCACGGCATCTCCTAAGAACTCCAGACGCTCGTTGCACTCCAGGCGCTCCATATGGTGCTCATTTGCGTAGGAAGAATGGCGCATCGCCATCTCCAGCAGTCCGAAATCCTGAAATTTATACTGGATCTTCTTTTCCAAATCCACGAGTTTATCAATATTATTCATAACCTGTTTTAAGCCTGTCCTTCCTCATAGTTACCGTTTGCAGGTGTTCTGCGGACGGTAACAAAGGGCTGTCCTGTAGCAAACAGCCCCTTCGCCATTTTCTATTATTCTGCCAGTTTCTTTTTTGATCGCTTCCACCGCATCCTCAACCGATACGATGTGCTCTGCTTCTTCTGCTTCGATCTGGATATCAAATTCTTCTTCAAGTCCCATAATGATCTGGAATACATCCAGGGAATCCGCTCCCAGATCATCTGTAAAGGTTGTCTCCATGGTTACTTCATTCGGATCTACGTTTAATACATCCGCAATGATCTCCTGTAATTTCTCAAATTCCATCTTTCGCTGCCTCCCTGCTGCTCTTATAGTCTGCCAGATGCTCCTGCACTTTCTGCGGAATCTTCTCCTCGCTAAATGAAATGCACTGGAGAATGGAATTTTTTAAATTCGTTGGCTTTTGAGCTTCCGTGCGTTTTACAACGAGTCCTTTTAAGCCAAGCAGCGGTGCTCGCCGTACTCACTGGCATCAAAAGACTTCAGTGTCTCTTTCAGCGCCGGTTTCACAAGAAGGGCTCCGATTTTACTGCGCAGAGATGTCATCATGCCCTGTTTTACCTTGGAAATCAGGGTCGCGCCGACGCCCTCATACAGCTTTAAGATAACGTTTCCGACAAACGCCTCACAGACAACAACGTCTGCGGCTCCGTTTGGAATTTCTCTTGCTTCGATACTGCCGACAAAGTTGATATACGGGTTTTCTTTCAGAAGCGGATACGTCTCTTTGACGAGCGCGTTTTTTTCTTCTTCCACACCGATATTCACGATTCCCACACGCGGATTTTTAATGCCGACAACGTGTTCCATATAGATAGAACCCATCCTGGCAAACTGTACCAAATGGGACGGTCTTGCATCCACATTAGCCCCACAGTCGATCAGAAGGGATACACCGTCTTTCGTCGGGATCAGCGGAGCCAGCGGCGGGCGCTCTACGCCTTTGATGCGTCCTACGATCGTCTGTCCGCCGACCAGGACTGCTCCGGTGCTTCCTGATGAGACAAACGCGTCTGCCTCTCCGTAGCGCACTTTCTTCATGCCGACAACGATCGAAGAATCTTTTTTGTGGCGGATCGCATTGACCGGCGGCTCTCCCGTCTCAATGATCTCGGTTGCCGGAACGATCTCAACCCGCTCCTTCGGGTACGTATATTTCTGCAGTTCTTTTTCGATGACATCCACCTGGCCGACCAGCTGGACTTTGACGCGTTCATCTGCGTTTACGGCCTCAATGGCGCCTTTTACCGGCTCCACAGGCGCATAATCGCCGCCCATCGCGTCCACTGCAACTCTGACTAAGTCACTCATGTTTTTTCCTCTTTTCTCTTTTCTAAAGCGCGTTTGAAAACTCTTTTTCTTTCAAAAACCGTTTTCAACCACGCTCTAAAAGCACTCATGCAAGTGCTGTATTAACTATACTAAACTCCTTTGCAAAAATCACACAAATGCCCATCCGCGCTTTCTCCTGTATTCCAAAAAAGCGGGTGGATTTATCTTTCCAAAATCCACCCGCTCTGTTTTATCTTATTTTTCTTAAGAAACCTTTGACTCCGCTCGAATTCATCTCATGACCGTCTATGGTTGTATTCCGTGCCATGACACCGGTATCCGATCCAAATAATATTCCTCACCATCCTGCGTGAACCAGCCGGTCTGCATCTGACCGTTGTCCGCCAGATAATACCATTCTTCTCCGCTCCAGTACCATCCTGTCACCATGTATGAATTTTCATCAAACACGTACCAGTAGCCGTCGATATTCTGCCAAGTATTGGTTGCATAGCTTCCATCATTATTCTGATACTGCCATCCGTTTTCATTCTGAACCCATTTCCCTGCCGGAATTCCCGTAACTTCTGTTACCGTACTCGTCGCCATGGAAACAGTATTTCCAACCGTGTTTGTTGCCACAACGTAATAGTAATCTTTGCCCTCCGCCGAAGTATCGACCTGGTATGTCACTTCTGTTGCGCCTTCAATCGGCGTTCCTCCGCCGTTGGAATTTACGTTGTTCTTATACCACTGATATGTTACTGTGCCTTCTCCCGTTATTCCTGCCTCACAAGTCAGCTTTCCAGATGTATTTCCAACGGAATCTGCAGGCTCTCCACCGGATTTACCGAAAACCGGCTTTTCCAGATTGGCATCTACATGAACAGCATCGCTGTCCTCTTTTGAAATATCTACACTGGCCGAAGACGAAACCGTCGTCTCAGTTCCCATCATTTTATCCATCAGACTGTCTGTGGAACATCCTGAGAGGAATACTACACTGCACATGCATGCTGCCAGAAATATGATTCGTCTATTCTTCATATGCTTTGCACTCCTTTTTATAATTGTTACGAAAATGTTGCAATATTGTTTCAATTCTCACCGAGACCATTATAGCACATCACGACACACCACGTCAAATCTTTTATATGACGCTTCCAGACAAGCCGCAGAGACAACAAAAAGCCCCCGGTGACGGGAGCCTTTTGTTGCATTGCACATCGGAACTGATTCCGATTTATGAATATTAGTCCATTGCAACGACTTCTTTTTTGTTGTAAGAACCACAAGCTTTGCAAACTCTGTGCTGCATCATAAGAGCACCACATTTGCTGCATTTTACAAGGTTCGGAGCAGACATTTTCCAGTTTGCTCTTCTCTTATCGCGTCTTGCTTTGGAAGATTTATTCTTAGGACAAATGGACATAGTTACACCTCCTTAAATTTGCTGAATATATCTTTGATTGCAGCCATTCGGGGGTCTAGCCCTGTGGTATCACAGTCACAGGTCTGAATATTCAGATTCGCACCACAACGGCTGCAGATTCCTTTACAGTCATCTTTACACAGCACTCGAATCGGCCATTGACTATGAGCTCATTACGAACCAGTTCTTCCACATCGAGCTCGTCTCCCTCCACAAACGAAGAGTCCTCTTTTTTTCCTCGCGTTCTTCCTCTGACAGATTCAGATCAATCTGCAGATCGAACTTGAGCTGGAATGGAGTCGCTACCGGTGTCAGGCATCTTGCACATGGAATCTCCATTGTAAGGTCTGCACTGCCGGTGATCGTGATCACACGAGTGCCTTCATGCGTAAGGCCAGGATAACAGGATGTTTTTCGATTACCCGATAGTCCTGCCCGCCGATCGAAAAAATTTCGGATGTAAGCGGAATTTCATACTTTTCGGACTTTCCGTCCTGCGCAAATCACTTGGTCAGACTGATTTTCATATTGTTCTCCTAATCACACTTTACCAATTATACCGGGAAGGTAAGAATTGTCAACTGCTTTTTGAATTATTTTTTATTTTCCTTTTACTAACTCTACAGTCTCCTCGCAGATTGCGATTTCCTCGTTGGTCGGGATCACGCATGCTGTAATCTTGGAGCCTTCTTTGGTGATGATCTTCTCAACGCCGCGGCAGTTATTTGCCTCAGAATCGAATTCCAGACCCATGAACTCAAATGCTTTGCAGATGGTCTCACGAAGCGGAATATGTTCTCCTCCAAGGCCTGCGGTGAAGGTGATCACATCTACGCCGCCCATAGCTGCGATGTAGGAACCGATGTATTTGATAATGCGGTAAGCGTATGCTTCCAGACAGTTGATGGCATCCTGATTGCCTGCCTCTGCTGCTGCAGATACATCACGGTAATCGCTGGAGATGCCGGTCATGCCGAGCATACCGGATTTCTTTTGTTCAGAATGTTCAGAACCTCGGATACGGTCAGGTTCTCTTTGTTGCACAGATACTCAACAAAGCCGGATCGATATCTCGGAACGGGTTTCCCATGATCACACCTTTCAAGCGGGGTAAGGCCCATGGAGGTATCTACACATTTGCCGTTCTTTACAGCGGAAAGGGAAGCACCATTTCCCATATGGCATACGATGATCTTCAGATCGTTGTAGTCTTTGCCAAGGAACTCTGCGGTTCTCTTGGATACGAATTTATGAGAAGTTCCGTGGAAGCCGTATTTACGGATTGCGTATTTCTCATAGTACTCTTTCGGAATACCGTACATATATGCTTTCGGAGGCATGGTCTGATGGAATGCGGTATCAAATACTGCTACGTTCGGAACGCCCGGCATCAGTTTCATGCAGGCATTGATTCCCATCAGGTTTGCCGGATTGTGCAGAGGACCAAGGTCAGCGCACTCCTCGATAACTTTGATTACTTCGTCATCGATGATAACAGAGTTTGTGATCTTCATTCCGCCGTGCAAAACGCGGTGTCCGATGGCATCTACTTCTTCCAGGCTCTTGATGACGCCGCTCTTCTCGTTTACCAGAGCGTCCAGAACCATCTGGATTGCCTCTACGTGTGTCGGCATTGCTGCTTCTGTTACCTCTTTTTCGCCG
>VOFG01002684.1_pt1 | contig 47804 bp, 53 predicted proteins | sample 5384171 | NCBI WGS metagenome assembly VOFG01 (sample SAMN12384726, study PRJNA508395) | human gut metagenome | isolation source: healthy gut F | host: Homo sapiens
ATTATAAATCGCCTGATTTTTTAAGATTAAGGAAACCTGTGAAGCATTGATGAGTTCTCAAAGAGTTCAATGAATACATCAATGAAAAAGTGCAAGCTTTATTTCTCACCTCTTTGGTACAAGAGTAATTCGGAATGAAACAATTAATGACGACGAATATAACTATATTCGTCCATACAAAAAGACTATCACGCCCTTTACCGCAGAGGTTTCAGCAGCGGTATTCGCAAGTGCTGAAAACAATCCTCTTGAGTATATTGTAAAAGTATTTCTATCCTAATAAAAGAACATATCCCGAACAAATCCAGAAACTTTGCCACCTTGTGGAAGAACTTGAAACTTTTAAGAGATGCAAAACAAATCATTGAGAACTACAAAGCGGAATACCAGCAGTATCTTGGCGATGTTCCTGCCTATATTATGGAAAACGATGAAGCCGGTTTCTACTCGCGGCTTGGATTTGCTACCATTGATGAAAGTGTGCTTACCGTAGAGTACAAATTCTCCTATACTTCTAACGGCGGACTGGCGCAGCGTTCATTTACAGTTCCAATGACAGAAGAAACCATCGCGGAACTTATTAAGGTGCTTGAAAACAAACTTACTGCAAGTGCCTTTGCACAAGAACAGCGAACCCTGATGACAAAAAAAAGCTGCGTGAGTTTATCAAAAATCGCGACAATTTCACTTGCTGCCTTTGCGGAAACTCCACTCATATTGGTTCCCCCAATCTATTACTTGAGATAGATCACATTATCCCCCGTGGCTAAAGGCGGCGAAACAGTGGAGGATAATCTCCAGACATTGTGCTGGAAATGCAATCGTGCAAAGAGCGATAAAATCATTGCCTGAGTCTTAAATGTGCTTTTCACTAAGCGTGAACAAAAATCCCGGTTTCCACCCTGAATACAAGGTTATTTTACAGGAGCTGAGCGCAGAAAGAAACTTGAAGTACTCGCAACACACGCTCTATGGAAAGAATACAGGCGTTTCGCCATCTCGGCTTTGTGTAGTGCCATACACGGAACGGCCTTGGCGATACCTCGACCGCCCACGGACTTTCGTCCGTCTGAATAAGGCTGTTCCACAAAACTCCGCAGTACGAGTCCGTATTTGTTCAGCTTCTTCGCATATTCTCGATTATAGGATTTCCTGCCTGTATGGCGGATTCTCCGACGTCTCCCGCAACGTCAAAGCCGAGAAATCGCATTCCGGGACAGGTTCGTTCATTTGGTCTGAGAAAAGGATCAGCTCGTGGCGGGTATTGCTGTAACGATTCAGCTCGGCGCATAATTTGCACAGGATCTGGAACATGCCCCAACGATAAACGCGCCCGCCCGCAACGCGCCACGCGACGTATTGCTCAAAGTCATTGAACAGATCGTCCCAATCCTGACCGCTTTTTATTTTAGGAATGATCAGAGTCCTTGAAATACCTCGATAACGTCCATAAACAGGAAGCACATTCATGTACATTCCGGTTCCCCTCCAAATGCTTTTGAATGAATTTTACAAAATTGTGTGCGCGATCAGGCCGCGCGCCCGTGCCCGCCAGCCCGGGTATTCCGGGCCGGCGGGCATAATTTATCTTTTTCTTCTTAGCCGCCAGCTGTTCCGGCGGCATCGGGACGTTCAGCCCCTCGATTTTCAGGCCCCATTCTTCCACCTTGGACATGAATTCCGCCCGGTCAACGCGATAGGAATAGAGCTCCAGATACCGGCGTACCGAGTTCCTTCTTCTTATAAGACCATTCCGGCGGGAATTGGATATAAAATCCGCGGCGGCAAAACGGATCGTGAAGAAATAGAAACGAAGGGGGATCTGCTTTGAAGGAAAAATTCTTGATCCGTTTTGTAAAAAAAGAGGATCCCCTCAGAGTAGTGCGCCCCGCCTCTGCTCTTTTTGTTGCGCATTTTCTAAAGTCCAGAAGGCGTATCGTTTGAAATGCGCTCCATGGATAGAATTTTTCTGTCCAGAGAAGCTTCACAAGGCAGCCGTCGTTCGTCATTTGAATTTTCTTAAAGCACTCCAATGCTATGAGCGCAATGGGAAAACAAATAACAAATGCGACAATCCGGACCGTGTCGTCGAAGAAAGCCATGATAATGAAGGCAAGATCACAGAATAACACGCCGATGCCTCTTGCCGTATCGTCTTTGACGGATATCATTGACGTTCACATCCTTTTATTAGACTATTAATACATGACCATTAACATTTTTTGCGCACTGCCACCTGCTCTGCTCGGTGCTGTCGGAGCAGTGTTGGGCTTTTTAGGACGCGGGTTAGGTACAGCGGCAGAATTGCTGGGTTTGCTTTTTCTGGGACTGACAACAGGCGCACTTTTTTTGCTGTTGCCGCTGAAATTGAATTCCCAGCTACGCTAAAGACAGAATCAACACCTGCAGAAACCCAAACATCAATTCCTTCTCCCAAAATTCCTTCGCCAATCGCACTCATGCTATTTGCTGTAATAACTCCGCTAACCGCACCGGCCGCCAACGCACCACCTAGACTTGCGCCAGATTTATAGGTCATAATAGCTGTATATAATCCAGCACCTACACCCGCAACAATACTAGCGGTTTTGCTGCCCGATGCAGACAAAGCTCCTGCTGCTGCAGCGACACCGATATCTAACCATGTAACTTCTTGCCCGGTAACTTTTGCAGCAATAAATGTTGTCGTTATGTTTATAATTGCTCCGACGGCCATTCTGACCAGTAACGAAGCAAGGAATGCAAGCGTTCCCACCGGATCAACATATGCAACGGGATTACTGACCCCATACACATACAGATTACCGCTCTGCATGACGGCAGTGATCTGTGGCGCATAGGAGTACGACTTCAGGCCCAGTTTGTCCTCGCGCTCGTTGATCTTCTGAGGATTATCGCCGTAGATGCTGTTGGCAGTTGTCCAGTGGGTATCCTGCTGTGTGAAGCGGCCAATGGTCGGATCGTAGTATCTTGCGCGGAGATAGTAGGTCTCCGTCTCGCGGTCAAAGTACTCGCCGCAGTAGCGGAACGGGTTCTCATCCAGCGGATCAGGATCCTTCTCTACGCCGAACGCATCGTAATCGTAGGCCCGTGTGCTTGCTCCGGTGCTGTCTGCCAGCCCTGTGACATCTCCGTGCGCGTTGAACAGATAGAAGTCCGTTCCATCATTGCCCGTGCGCGAAATCAGGTTTGCGCCGCGCAGATAGGAAACGTATTCCCCGTTGAGCCGTTCGCCGACTACATTCGCGCCGTCGAGCAGGTAATTTGTCCGCGTGGAGAAGGTCACCTTCGTTGTCCGGATGCCCTGCGTATTGTAGGCATAGGCTGCCGTCCGTTGGTTCTCCGTCGTGGAAACGAGCTGATTCAGGGTGTTGTAGACGTAGGTCGCGCCAGCCGCGCCGCCGTTTCCGGCAAGTACCGTCTTTCAGAGCAGATTTCCGTTCGCGTCATCGGTATACGTCGTCAGATCCGTCAGCAGGCCCTGCGTTTTCTGCTCGGTCAGCAGGCGGTTGTTCGCGTCGTAAGTATAGCTTACGGCATAGCTCTCCGTGCCGGTGACCGTCATTGTCGCGCGGTTGCCGCGGGCGTCGTAGGTATAGCTCTGCGTCAGTGCGCCCGTTTCGCTCTCCTGCACCAATCTGTTCAGGCCGTCATAGACGTAGCTCGTGACCTTGCCGTCAGCAGCCGTCTTTGTCTTCTGGCTCCCGCTTGCATAATAGGTATATGTATAAGACGAGATCAGGCCGCTGTTGTTCCGGTTTTCAAGCGAAATGATCCAATTTGCCTTGTTGTAGCGGTAGGTCTCGGTCACGCCGTTCGCGTAGGTCAGACTGGCCCGGTTACCATTCGTGTCATAGGTATATGCGGCCTGTGTGCCCCCCGTTTGCATAGACAACTTACTCTAGGTTGAGTTCCAGGTGAGAAAAAAACAGCAATATATTATTTGAGATGTTTACGGGCTGAAAAGATACTCTCCAATGGAATTAAAAATCTCTCTTGTGTGTGGATGCATATACTTTTTCACAAATGAAAATATAGCTTTATCAGCCCAAAATGTTTCTAGAATTGCAACCTGGAGGAGATCCCTAGTATCTTCATCTTCGGATTTTGCCATTTCTTCAAGAAACGAGAAGATATGTTTTAATTCTTTTCTGTCGTTTCCTGTTATCATTTTTCTTATATATGGTGCGAAACATTCACCATATATTATGTATGGAAGATCGAGCGAACTTTCATAATCGCCTAGCGGTAAATCCGAAAAAAGCTATCAATAAATCATGAACAGCATTTATATACTTCATTTTAACCTCCGACATATTTCACAGCATTATATAAATCATTACGAATGCGATATAGAATTTGAAGTTCATTTTTGAAAGGTTTTCTATGCGTAAAATTTTTTCCAAATGAGTAATTGCGTTTTTGGCTTTTTGAAGATGTCTTAAATGAAGTCCATTATCAAATTCATACCGGAGCATATCAGCAGTCCCACCGTCACCTATTTGGGCATCCGCACGATATAACTCACTTACGAAATTCCGTAGCCTCTTGTTTTGAATCTGCTTTAAAAAATAATCACGATGATTCCAATTGTTGGGGCCGGACGGTGAACCTGAACCACCTCCGGAGGCAGATTGTTGCGCAGCGTCGGAAATAGCCTCAGCCTTATCGCCAGCTTGCTGGATTAATTGCTGAAACGCATTGGGAACCTCATCAAAAAATCGGGCAATATTGTCAATACCAATGCTGTCAATGGCAGCTGTTACTCCAATGCCGCCTAGATAAATGATGTCACCAATTGGCAGGATACCATCTATTGTTGGCAGCCACCACATACTGCCGGTCCATGCCAATGCTAGTTCTCCGGCACAGCCATTTCTGTCGCAAAAAGCAACGGGATTATTAACCGTACACATACAAGTTCCCGCTCTGCATGACGGCAGTGATCTGCGGTGCGTAGGAATACGTCTTTAATCCAAGCTTATCCTCGCGCTCGTTGATCTTCTGAGGATTATCGCCGTAGATGCTGTTGGCAGTTGTCCAGTGGGTATCCTGCTGGGTGAAGCGGCCAATGGTTGGATCGTAGTATCTTGCGCGGAGATAATAGGTCTCCGTCTCGCGGTCAAAGTACTCGCCGCAGTAGCGGAACGGGTTCTCATCCAGCGGATCAGGATCCTTCTCTACGCCGAACGCATCGTAATCATAAGCCCGTGCGCTCGCTCCGGTGCTGTCCGCCAACCCTGTGACATCGCCGTGGGCGTTGAACAGGTAATAGTCCGTTCCATCCTCGCCCGTGCGCGAAATCAGGTTTGCGCCGCGCAGATAGGAAACGTATTCCCCGTTGAGCCGTTCGCCGACCACGTTCGCGCCATCGAGCAGGTAATTTGTCCGCGTGGAGAAGGTCACCTTCGTTGTCCGGATGCCCTGCGTATTGTAGGCATAGGCTGCCGTCCGTTGGTTCTCCGTCGTGGAAACGAGCTGATTCAGGGTGTTGTAGACGTAGGTCGAGCCAGCCGCGCCGCCGTTTCCTGCAAGTACCGTCTTTGAGAGCAGATTTCCGTTCGCGTCATAGGTATACGTCGTCAGATCCGTCAGCAGGCCCTGCGTTTTCTGCTCGGTCAGCAGGCGGTTGTTGGCGTCGTAAGTATAGCTTACGGCATAGCTCTCCGTGCCGGTGACCGTCATTGCCGCGCGGTTGCCGCGGGCGTCGTAGGTATAGCTCTGCGTCAGTGCGCCCGTTTCGCTCTCCTGCACCAACCTGTTCAGGCCGTCGTAGACGTAGCTCGTGACCTTGCCGTCAGCAGCTGTCTTTGTCTTCTGGCTCCCGCTTGCATAATAGGTATATGTATAAGGCGAGATCAGGCCGCTGTTGTTCCGGTTTTCGAGCGAAATGATCCAATTTGCCTTATTGTAGCGGTAGGTCTCGGTCACGCCGTTCGCGTAGGTCAGACTGGCCCGGTTGCCATTCGTGTCATAGGTATAGGCAGCCTGCTGCGCGCCGTTTTCGCTGACTGTGGTCAAGCGGTTCAGGTCGTCATAGGTATAGGCGACAGATTGCAGCACCTCGCCATTCTGCGTAAGCGTGAAGCTCGTCCGGTTGCCGCAGTCCCAGCGTTCATACGTGAAAGTATTATCAAAGAGTTCGTCCGGGAACTCCCCACGCCATACCTTTTAAGGTCATTTCTGCATCAAATGCAACCAATGGCATGGCTTCGAGTTGCAAATGCTCTAATACTGAGACCGCCATATCTTTGCAGACACCGTATTTCAGTGCAAAACTTGCCGCATTTAGTTTCACAATCTCGTCGGCGTTTTGAAGCAAGTGCGTATATACCTCTGTTTGAATCGCCAACGCTTCATAGCTGAGTCTCATTGCCCATATAGAGAGTTGCTGCATCGCCTGGTTATGGCGTCTTACATTTATGGCAGTATAACTATGATTATCCTTACATAGCCGTGAACAAAGTGCCGTGAACTTCTCAGTTGCTTGATTCAAGTTCAAGAAATATCAACTCCAAACATTTTCAATATGCGTAATCCCCATTCATATTGTACAGAAAAGCTCTGACCAGCCAGCCAGTTTCTAAGCGTTAGGCCCTCAGTAAAACTATGTTTGCTTGAATAGAATGCGGATATTTTTCTGTGTGTTTCTGCTGATATATTTACAGCATTGTTAACATTTTAATTATTTCTGCCTTAAAACCGGAATTTTAATTTGGCACTGCTCAACAATGTGGTGCCATTCATTTCCTTTTCCCGGATGTCCCAGATACTCTTTCAACTTTTAAAAGTCTTAAAGCCTTTTCCCCAGTTTGGGCCTCTAGGAGATGGACTGCTGCTTGATGCAGATTGTTGCGCAGCATCGGAAATAGCCTCAGCCTTATCGCCAGCTTGCTGGATTAATTGCTGAAACGCATTGTGACAGTTCCGCCATTTGCATCGAGCGTAATATTGTAAACAGGAGACTCCACAGCCGGGAGACTGGCTAATTCAACCTCCTCTGTTCCAATGAGCTGTCCAATCGCATCATACGCATATGTGGATCTCTGCCATCCGTTTTCCTCGCTGCGCAGCTGTCCTGTTTTGGTATAGGCGTACAAAATTGTCTGCGCAGAATCACCGCTGCCGGCGCTTACGGAAAGAACGCGCCCCAGTGCATCATATGTGTAGCTTGTTACGATACCATTCCGGTCCGTTTTGGATTCAAGCCGTCCCAGTGCAGAATAGGCATTCGTCTCTGTCTGGCCGAGCGCATCCGTCGTGCTCAGAACATTTCCGAAGCGGTCATAGGTATAGCTGGTCGTGCTGCCGCCTGCGTTCATGCTCAGCATATTGCCGACCCCATCGTAGGTATAGGCTGTTTCACTAGCAAGCGTGCTGCCGTCATACTGCTTTGCGGAGATCAGCTTTTTCCGGCTGTTGTAGGTATATTCGGTTTTGGACCACTCTGCGGCTGTGCCGACAGTCTGTACGGGTTTCCACTCCCGGATGATTGCCGCAGCCATCATATTCGTATTTGCTGACCGCAGTGATATCGTCTTCAATGGTGACCGTCTGCGAAAGAAGCCTGCCGAGGGCATCGTATGTATATGCTGTAGGCGTTCCTGCATAGTCTGTCGTCTGGATCAGCTGTCCAAGGGCGTTGTATGTGCTTGTGGTAAACTGACCGGCCGCATTGTACGCCTTTACGACCTGTCCGTTTTCATTATACTCGTATTTTGCGGAAAAGGAAGATTCCTTGCTGCGTCAGCAGCAGACAATTCCAGCGTTTTGTTCCCGACATAATCATATGCAAAAGTGTCCAGATGTTCTGTGCCGTTCAGAAGCTGGCCGGTCTTGACTACGTTTCCGCATTTATCCGTGTACTGTGTTGTGACAATGGACGGGGCCGCCGCATCGCCGACGACTGTTTTGGTGACCTTCTGGTACAGACCGCTCTCAGCCGCGTCGTCAAGCATATTCAAGCATGGCTCGGCCACAGTACATACAACACGACAGCGAACCTCTATGCACACCTTGATTCTGAGTCCAAGGTCGGCGTAGGCACAGTTATGGAAAACCTGCTTGATCTCTCATCCGCACTCGAAACTGTATAAAAGTCGTCGCGGACTTGCGCAGTCCGCGACGATGTGGTGCCGCTGACGGGACTCGAACCCGTACAGAAGTAAAATTCTGGCGGATTTTAAGTCTGCGTTGTCTACCGATTCCAAACACAGCGGCATATTGTGGTACATATTTTACCACCGAACGGGGGACGCGTCAAGTAAAACCGGAGGGGAGAAGCGAGACCGGTGCAAAAGCTGCTTCGGCTGAAGAAAAAGGAACGCTGCAAGGCAGCGTTCCTGATTGCGTAAAATATCAGTCCTTTTCTGTTTCCGGGCAGAGCAGCCGGATCTGATTGATCCGCATGGCGTCGATGTAACGCTGCGGCGGAAGCGTGTCCGTCACGACGCAGCTGAGATCCTCAAATTTGCAGAAGGTGATGATCGAGGAGCTATCGAATTTACTGTGATCCGCCATGAGGACGGCGCCGCGGCTGCGGCGGATGACGATGCGCTTCATTTCCGCTTCCAGATAGGTCGTATTGGTCAGACCGTTTTCCAGCGTGATGCCGGTCGCACCGATAAAGACCGTATCGATCGACAACCGGGAGAGCGCATCCATAGATGTGATGTCGATATAGGACGCGGTGTTGGAATAGAAGATGCCGCCCAGCGCGATGACATTCAGATTCGGATATTTGGACGCTTCATAGAGCGCGCTCAAAGAGTGGGAAATGACCGTCACGTTGGATTTTGTCGCCAGATGGGCGAGGATCGTCGGCGTTGTCGAGCCGGAGCCGATGAAGATGGAGGCGTTATCGGAAACCAGCTCCGAGGCCAGACGGCCGATCTCCTGCTTTTTCTGCAATGTTCCTGCTGGCGCGGATGGCATACGGGAGCGGGAGCTGCGCATGCTGGCTGGTCTTGATCGTAACGCCGCCATAGACCTTTTTCCAGCGCGCCGCGCTCCAACAGCTGCCGGACATCCCGGCGAATGGTATTCATCGAGACACCAAAGTGAGTGGCAAGCTCCTCCAGAGAAGCAGTCTTGCACTGGATCACATACTGCTCGATCATGCTCAGTCTGTCAATGCGCATGTTGTAGCTCCGTTTCCAAAATCAGATTTTCAAATCTATATGCTACAAATCGTATACCATATTCTTGGAGTATTTCAAGAGTTAATCATGCTTTTATTAAAAAATACAAACATAAGACAGACTCCTGCACGAATTTTTGCAGATCAGATCCGCTCCACGGTGCCCTCCCATGTGTCCATGGCCTTTCTGCGCGCGTGCTCGTCATACCAGTGCATGGTGACAGTTTTGGCTCTGGTGTAGAAGCGGACGCCGTCAAGTCCGAGCACATGCTGGTCGCCGAAGAAGGAATCCTTGTTGCCGGAGAACGGGAAATAGGCGGACGGGACGGGAATGCCGACGTTGATACCGACCATGCCGCCGTCGGTCAGCATTTCAAACTGACGCGCATAATAGCCGTTTTGCGTGAAGATGGCGGAGCCATTGGCGAACGGATCTGCATTCATGATGGCGAGGCCTTCTTCAAAGGTCTTGACGCGCTTGATGAGCGTGACCGGCCCGAAGATCTCACGCTGACCGATCGACATTTCCGGCGTGATATGGTCAAGAATGGTCGGGCCGACAAAGAAGCCGTTCTCATAGCCGGGGACGACGACGTTCCGGCCGTCGAGGACCAGCTCCGCACCCTCGCCGAGGCCCTTCTGGATCCAGTCGCAGATGGACTTCTTGTGCTTTGCGCTGACGACGGGGCCGAGCTTCGTTTCGGGATCGTAGGCGCAGCCAATCTTCATGGCCATGGCCTTTTCCTTGAGCAGCGCAACAAACCGGTCGGCAATGGATTCCTGCACGACGATCACCGGCAGGGCCATGCAGCGCATACCGGCGCAGCCGTAGGTGGAGTTGATGACGGCGTTGACCGTGCTCTCCAGATCGCAGTCCTCGAGCACGAGCGCGTGATTCTTGGCCTCGCACTGAGCCTGAACGCGCTTGCCGTGCGCGGCGGCGATGGAATAGATATGCTTGCCGACCTCTGTCGTACCGACGAAGGTGACGGCCTTGATGCGCGGGTCGGTCAGAAGGACCTCCGACTCTCCGCGGCTGCATGTGACCAGATTTACGACGCCCTTCGGGAAGCCGCCCTCGTCATAGAACAGCTCCATGATGCGCATGGAGGTCAGCGGCGTTTGGGACGCGGCCTTGAGGACGACGGTATTGCCGGTCGCAATGGCCAGCGGAACCATCCAGCCCCAGGGGATCATGGCCGGGAAGTTGAACGGAACGATGCCCGCCACGACGCCGAGCGGCATAGCTTAACCATCAGCGGATACCTCATGGATATGTGCCGGCGGCGAGTTTTCTGTCGATCTCGGTGCAGGCCGCCGCGACAAAGGGCGTGCCGAGTGTGATCCTGGCAAAGACCGTCAAGGGCAAGGGCGTCAGCTTCCTGGAAAATCAGGTCAGCTCGCACGGCAAGGTGCCGAATGACGCCGAGTATGCGCTGGCCATGCAGGAGCTGGAAGCGAAGCGCAGAGAACTGGAGGTTTGAGTATGGAAAAGATTGCAACCCGCGTTTCTTATGGGCAAGCGCTCAAGGCGCTTGGCGCGACGCATCCGGAGGTCATGGTGCTCGACGCCGACCTCTCCGGCGTGACCATGTCCAATCAATTCGCTGCGGCTTACCCGGAACGCTTTTTTCAATATGGGCATCGCGGAGGCGGATATGTTCGGCGTTGCAGGCGGCATGGCCTCCTGCGGCAAGACGGTGTTTGCCAATACCTTTGCCATGTTCTCGGCCGGACGCTGCTGGGAGCGGATCCGCAACGGCATCGCATACCCGGATCTGAACGTCAAGGTGATTGGCGGTCACGGCGGTATTTCGATCGGACAGGACGGCGCGACGCACCAGTGCATCGAGGACTTTGGCCTGATGCGCACGATCCCCGGCATGACGGTCGTATGCCCCTGCGACGACCATGAGATGAAGTGTGCGGTGGCGGCGCTGGCAGAATATCCGCATACGGCCTATATGCGGCTCGGGCGGATGCCGGTGGAGACGGTCACAGACGCGGTCCCGGGCTATCGGTTTGAGCTGGGCAAGGGCGCAGTCCTGCGCGGCGGCAGCGACGCGACGGTCATCGCCTGCGGGATCATGGTGCAGATGGCGCTGGAGGCGGCGGAGGCGCTGCAGGCCGAGGGGCTGTCCGTCCGCGTGATCGATATGCACACCATCAAGCCGCTCGACGAGGAGCTGGTACTCCAGGCGGCACGCGAGACCGGCGCGATCGTTACGGCAGAGGAGCACAATGTGAAGGGCGGACTCGGCGCGGCGGTATGCGAGGCCGTGATGCAGAAGGAGCCGGTGCCCGTCGTGCTGCACGGCGTGCGCGACTGCTTCGGCCGCTCCGGCCTCCCCGAGGAGCTTCTGGAGGAATACGGCCTCACGGCACAGGCGCTGGCAGCATCCGTCCGCAAGGCTGCGGCAAGGAAGAAATAAGCTCCTGCACGGAAGGAGAAAAAACAGCCCGGCCGGCGCTCTGAGCGCCGGCCGGGCGATTTTCAGCAGTATGACGTTCGGAAAAGCAGAGCGTTCCGGGACGGGGGTGGCGGCTTCCTCAGAGGAAGCGGTCGGTTTTCTGCCAGAGGGTGTCGAGCTTTTCGGACAGCTTTTCGTATCCGCCCTGAAGGCCTTCGCGCAGCTCCTGAAGATTTCCGCGCGCGCGGTTCACGGCGGCCATGTACTCGGCGATCCGGCGATAGAATTCGTCGGACGGCGCGTCATGCGGCGGATAGGCGCCGCTGCGGAAGCGGTCGATCACGACGTCATAGCGCTTGCAGGCGCGGTGGATCGCGTCGTCCCAGGAGATGTAGATCTCCTTCTGGGCGTTTTCGCCGACCTGACGCAGGAGTGTGCGGTCCTGATAGATCTTTTTGAGCAGCGCGGCCATGGAGGCGGCGTTTTTTCCTCGATGAAGAAGCCGTTGCGGCCGTCGGTGATATCCTCGGCGGCACAGCTCCCGGCGATCAGGACGCTGGCGAGGCCGCAGGCCGCGGCCTCCCGGACGACCAGCCCGTTCGTATCGAAGGTGGAGGGGAAGAGGAAGAGGTCGGCGCGGCAGTACCACGCGCGGATCACGTCACGGTCATAGGCGGGCGCGACGAAAAAAGACCTTGTCGTCCAACAGAAGCTCGTGACAGTAGGCTTCGACCTCGGGGCCGTCGGTGCCCCTTGCCGACAAAAAAAAAAACCATGCGGAAATCGCAGCCGCTGTCCTTCAGCGCCTTCATCGCGTCGAGAATGATGCGCAGGCCCTTGTACCACATGATGCGCCCGACGAACAGGAACACCGGCACACCCCTCCGGCAGGTCGAGACCCGCGCCGACGGCATGGGCCTTTTTCCGGCTCGACCCGTCCGGCGGCAAAGTCCACGCCGTTGGGCATGACAATATAATCGCCCCGCATAGCCGAGCGAACGCAGATTTTCACCCGCGCCGCGGCTGACCGTCCAGACCTCGTCGCAGGCGGAGATGTTCTCCACCAGCGCGCGCGGATCGCGGCCTCCTGTAGCTTTTTTGCCGCGGATGGCGTGCGCGATGTCGATATCGAATTTGGTATGATAGGTGAAAACCAGCGGCACATGGATCCGGTCGCGCAGGATGCGCGCCAGCACCGTGGAGGCGACCGGACAGTGCGTATGGATCAGGTCAAAATGCTTTTCCTCCAGCCGCTGCACGACCTCCGCCGAAAGCGGATTGCCGGCGCGGTAGCCGACCAGCTTTGTAAGGTCGATGCTGGGGTAGCGGACGACCTCAAAGGGAAAAACGGAATCGTCGGCGTCGGGATAATACGGCGTGACCACCGTCGCCGAGCCGTAATCCTTTTCGATCACCCGCGCGTAATTTGTCACGGCGTTCGCCACGCCGTCGATGACCGGCGGGAAGGAATCGTTTGTCAGGCATATGTTTCTTTCAGCCATGAGAAGCACCTCCTCGTGTTATTATTAAAATACCACATGGACGGAGGGCTGGCAAGTGTCGAAATAACCGTTGCGCAAACGCGGATCTTCGTTATAATATAATGTGTCCCGGAATGGGACGCCCTCAAATATTCATTATCCACCCTGCGGCTGCCGGAAGGACCGGCTGTGAGATTTGCTATGAAACATGAAATCAAACTGATCGCTCTGGATCTGGACGGAACGCTCCTGAATTCGGAAAAGAAGCTGAGCGCGCGGAACTATGCCGCGCTGGAGCGGGCGGCTGCCCTGGGCATCCAGATCGTGCCCTGCACGGGACGGCTGCTGTGCGCGCTGCCGGAGGCGGTGCGCGGCCTGCCGTTCCTGCACTATGCCATCTGCGTGAACGGCGCGCAGGTCGTGGATGCGGAGACCGGGCGGACGCTCTGCCGCGCAGACATCCCACATGAACGCGGGATGGAGGTGTTCCGGACGCTGTCCGCGCTGCCCGGCGTATACGACTGCTACATGGACGGACACGGCTGGATGGACGCGGCGATGTACGACCGGCTGGAGGAATTCGCCGGGTCGCCGCAGTCGCTGGCGTTTCTGCGCAGCATCCGCACGCCGGTGCCGGATTTTCTGGGCTATATGGCCGAGAAAAAAGCGCGACTTCCAGAAAATACAGATCTTCTTCCACACCCGGGAGGAGCGTATGCGCTATGAAGCGGAGCTGAGCGGGCCGCTGGGAGACCTGAATCTGACCTCCAGCTGCGCGAACAACATCGAGATCAACAGCCGCCTCGCGGCCAAGGGCGAGGCGATGGCGGCGCTCTGCCGGACGCTCGGCTTCGGGCCGGAGAACGCGATGTGCTTCGGAGACGGCACGAACGACATCTCCATGCTGCGTCTGGCGGGCGTCGGCGTGGCGATGGAGAACGCCGAGCCGTGCGTCAAGGAGGCGGCGGACGTGGTCACGGCCTCCTGCGACGAGGACGGCGTGGCGCAGATGATCGAGAGGACGCTGCTTTGAAAGAAAGTCTTGAGAGGAGAGACGGTATGCAGACGAAAAAGGGATGGAACGGCAATCAGCCTGCTGATCGCCATAATTGCCATGACCATCGATCATCTGGCGTGGACGCTCATGCCGGGGTATTCCACCGAATGGTGGGGTGCTGTGCCATCTGGCCGGGCGGCTGACCGCGCCAATCATGTGGTTTTTCATCGTAGAGGGCTGGCATTATACGCACGATGTGCGGAAATACACGCCCGACTGTTCCTGTTGGCGCTGGTGTCACATTTTGCGTACAATTTCTGCTTCGGCATTCCGATGCTGCCCCTTCCGGGAGGGAGCTTCTTCAATCAGACGAGCGTCGCGTGGTCGCTGGCATGGGGCCTTGTGCTGCTGCGTATCCATAGCAATGAAAAAGACGGCCAGCTGGCTGAAATTTGCACTGACGATCCTGATCTGCGTGATCTCGTTCCCGTCGGACTGGAGCTGCGTGGCGTCCATGGCGATCTTATACATGGGCGTCTCGCGCGGAGATTTCAAAAAACAGATGGTGTGGATGATGGTCTGGTCGGCGGTTTATGCGCTGGTCTACTTCCTGTTCCTTGACCGGCTCTACGGACTGCTCCAGCTTGGCACCTGCCTGACGATCCCGCTGCTGCGGCGCTACAACGGCCGGCGCGGTCGCTGGAAGGGTATGGGGAAGCTGTTTTACGTCTATTATCCGCTGCATCTGGCGCTGTTGGGCCTGCTGCGCACGGCGCTGCAGGGCTGAGATAACATATGCAGAAATGAATGAATATGCAAAGGCAGCCGCCCGAAGGCGGCTGCCTTCTGTCTGCGCCCTGCGGACGGGAGAGTAACGAAGAATGTTGGGCGGCGGAAACGCTGAATCTGCGACATATCGAAAAATGCACAAAAGGAACACACAATATTGTGCAGCTTGAATGAGAGAAAAGCGTTGACAGAGAGGGAAGACAGACTTTATAATAGTAGCCAAATGCATGGAGATTAATGAAAGAAAATGGAATTTTTGTGGATTTCTATGCAAATACTCAAAATGTCCTTCCGGGGCGGGACAAAACTATGCGGAAGGACAAATATGCAGAAAGAAGGAAAAGAATGAAGAAGCGCTATTTGAGCCGTGTGCTCAGCCTGCTTCTGGTTCTGACGATGCTGGCGGGATTCCTGATCCCGGCCGGCGCGGCTGGAACGGAAAGCGGGACGCAGGGTCTGGAGTTTGAGAAGACGGAAAACGTCGGCTCGGAAATGCTCGCAGAAACTGCGGAAGGTGAAGAAAAAAGAAGATGCGGCCACACACACGGACAGCGACGTTGTCCGTGTATCCATCGTTCTGGACAAGGCTCCTGCGATGGAGCTTTACGGCACGGCGGACATCACCGCCAACACGGCCGTGGCCTCCTACCGCAATGAGCTGAAGGCGCAGCAGAACAGCGTGGCGCGGAAGATCGAGACGGCGACCGGCGAAAAGCTCGACGTCGTGTGGAATCTGACGTTTGCCGCCAACCTGATCTCCGCCAACGTCGAATACGGCCAGATCGAACAGATCAGGGGAATCTCCGGCGTTCAGAAGGTCGTTCTTGAGACCCGGTATGTGCCGATGGTCGTCGATCAGAACGAGACGGCGAATCCCAACATGGCTACATCTCCCGTGCAGATCGGCTCCAGCACGGCGTGGGCCGCAGGCTACACCGGTGCGGGCAGCCGCATCGCGGTGATCGATACCGGTATCGACACGGATCACCAGTCCTTCGCAGAAGCGGGCTACGAGTATTCCCTCGGCCAGCTGGCGGAAAAAGAAGGAAATGGATGCGGACGCTTTCAAGGCAGGCCTGAAGCTGCTGGGCAAGGATGAGATCGCGCAGAAGCTCGATCAGCTGAACATCAAGGATTATCCCGCCGCAACGACGGACAATCTGTATGTCAGCTCCAAGATCCCGTTTGCCTACAACTACATCGATCAGAACATCACCGTTGACCACGACCACGACCGTCAGGGCGAGCATGGCTCCCACGTCGAGGGCATCGCGGCGGCCAACGCCTACATCGAGAAAACGGACGGCACGTTCGTAAACGCGCTGGACGAGGTCAAGGTGCAGGGCGTCGCGCCCGACGCGCAGCTCCTCGTCATGAAGGTTTTCGGCGCGAGCGGCGGCGCTTATGACTCCGCCTACATGGCGGCCATCGAGGACGCGATCGTTCTCGGCTGCGATTCCATCAACCTGTCCCTCGGCTCCGCAGCGCCCGGCTTCACCCGGTGCGAGGAGTATGAGGCGATTTTGAACAAGCTCTGCGAGAACGGCAGCGTCGTCGCCATCGCGGCCGGCAACGCCGGTTACTGGGCAGAGCATGAGGTCAACAATGTCGGCCTGCTCTACAACGGCGACGTGAACTTCCAGACGGCCGGTTCTCCCGCGACCTATACGAATTCTCTCGCGGTCGCGTCTGTGGACAATTCCGGCTACACCGGCACCTACTTTACGGTGAACGGCAAGCAGGTGTTCTACAACGAGACCACCTACAATAACCGTGCGCTCAGCACGCTTCTCGGCACGCACGAGTATATCTTTATGGATAACCCCGGCGACGACGGCGACTATCTGAATCTGCCGGAGGACGGCGAAGAAGCCGAGGGCAAGATCGTGTTTGTCGAGCGCGGCAGCATCAGCTTCTCGGAGAAGGCCAATCAGGGCGGCTCCTACAATGCGGCGGCTGTGATCGTCTACAACAACCAGCCCGGCACGATCAATATGGATCTGTCTGATGCACAGTTCGACATCCCCTGCGTGTCCATCACGAAGGCGGACGCCGACATGATCCGCAGCGCCTCCGAGGCCATCGACTACGAAAAGTGGGAAGAGCCGTTTACCTATTATACCGGCTCGCTGACCATCACGAGCGACGTAGACTCCGTGCAGTATAACCCCGACTACTACACGATGAGCCCTTCTCCTCGTGGGGCATCACCGGATCTCTGGAGCTGAAGCCCGAAATCACGGCCCCCGGCGGCAGCATCTATTCCGTCAACGGCGCGATCGCAGGCGGCAAGGCCTATGAGACCATGTCCGGCACCGCCATGGCGACCCCGCAGGTCGCAGGCATGGCGGCGCTGATGGGCCAGTATGTCCGCGAGAACAAGCTCGTGGAAAAGACCGGCAAGTCCGCGCGTCAGCTCATCAACAGCCTGCTGATGTCTACGGCGACGCCCGTGATTAACGGCGAAAATGAAATGCCCTACGCGGTCATTCAGCAGGGCGCGGGCCTTGCAAACGTCAACGACGCCATCAACGCCAAGTCCTTCCTCATGATGGACGACAACCTCAGCGGCACCGCCGCCGACGGCAAGGTCAAGGCGGAGCTGGGCGACGATCCCGACCGCACCGGCAAATACTCCTTCGGCTTTACCATCAACAACCTCAACGGCGAACAGCAGGAGTACACCTTCTCCACCGAGCTGTTCTCGCAGGCCATCCGGACGGTGAAGGGCGCGGAATATCTTGACACGCTGACCACCCCCATTGCCGCGAACGTGAGCTATGAGGTAAACGGACAGACGTTCGTTCCCACCAGCAAGATCGTCTGCGACGTGAACCGCGACGGCGTGACCGATGAAAAGGACGCGCAGCTCGTGCTGGACAGCATCGTGGGCCTCGAGACCCTCGACGCCGAGCAGCAGCAGATCGCCGACGTGAGCGAGGACGGCAAGGTCACGACCTATGACGCCTACCTGATCCTCAAGGGCCTCACGATCGCGTCCGTCGAGGTCCCCCATCGGCTCGCAGGTCCATGTGACCGTCAGCATCGAGCTGACGGCGGACGCCAAGGCCGCGCTGAACGAGACCTACAAGACCGGCGCCTATATCGAGGGCTATGTTTATGTGGATACCGCCAATACCCCCGACGGCGAACGCCTCCCGGCGCATTCCATCCCGGTGCTCGGTTTCTATGGCAACTGGTCCGACCCGTCGATGTATGACCATCCGACCATGAGTGAGATGCTGGCAGGCGACACGCGCACGACCTATTTCGGTTCCCGCGTGACCACCAACGCCCCATACATCGGCTATCCGGGCAGCATCGGCAGCTATACGCTCAACGGCAACCCCTATGTCTCGGACGACCCCGAGCAGCTGAACCGTCTGGCTCTCAACTCCAAGGCGTCCATCAAGGGCTACAATCTCAGCCTGATCCGAAACGCAGCCGCAGGCGCGTTCTATGTGACGGATGCGGACGGCAAGATCCTTTACATGAGCGGCCTCAGCACCCAGCGCATGCCGGCATATTACAGCGCCAGCTATCAGGATTGGCTGAACGACTATGAGACGCTTTCGGTCAACTGGAAGCCGTCCTTTGCCGGCCTTGTCGAGAACGACACCTTTACGGCGGGCCTCGTCATGGTGCCGGAATACTATGAGCAGGACGGCGAGATCGACCGTGCGCAGCTCGAGAGCCTGATCGGCTCCGGCAAGCTCGGCGCGGGCGCATTCTGCACCAGCTCCATCACCATCGACGATACGGCTCCGGAGCTTGTCAAGGTCGAAAAGGACGAGGCGACCGGTGACCTGATCGTCACGGCGAAGGATAACCAGTACATCGCGGCGGTCATCGTCAATAAGGGCGTCGGCACGAAGCGCCTCGCCGCGGTCATCCCGGAGCAGACCGCTCCCGGCCAGACCTCCACGACGACCGTTGCCATGCCGGAGTACACCAGCGAGTATGTGACGGTCATCGTCGCGGACTATGCAGGTAACCAGACCACCTATAAGGTCTACTACAACGTCAAGATCCCCGACAGCACGGGCAAGCTGTTCGGCTTCACCATCACCAACAACCGCGGCACCGGCAATCGCTGGGTGGAGATCGATCCCGATACGCTGGCCTACAGAAAGCCCTCTGCCAGCGGCATGACCACCTACGACAGCATGAACTATCAGGTCACGGCGGCGGAATATGTCGGCGGCTATGTCTACTTCTCTACGCCCGACGCCATCTATGCCGCGCCGCAGACCGACCTGACGTTCGTGCAGAAGGTCGCAAACATCACGGCGCTTGCTGAGAAGGAAATGATCGTGGACATGGCCTTCAATACGCAGGACAATAAGCTTTACGCCATCACCTATTTCAACGGTGCAGTCGGCACCGGCAATTACAACAGCACCATGGTTGGCAACGACACGACGCTGCTCTACACCGTCGATCTGATCACGGGCGAACTGAAGAGGGTTGCGGAGATCTCGGCTACGAATCCGGGAAAGAACTTCAACAAGAAGCCCTATAGAACGATCTCTGCCTTAGCGATCGACGATGGTGGCAACTTCTACGGCGTCAACCACTCCACCACCACGACCGGCGCATATCTCTACCGCTGGACGCTGGAAGAGATCGTGGACGGCAAGATCGGCCCCCTCGCGCCGATCAACAACAAGACGAGCGGCAAGATCAACAGCGGCTGCTATGCTGGCGGCTTTACCAGCCTGACCTACGATCATGACAAGGATGTGCTCTACTTCGCTTCCGGCCTGAACGCCAGAGCCGCCTCGGTCAGCAACAAGCTGTATGTCATCGACCCCAAGACTGGCAAGGGTGCGCTGCCGAATAAGTCCCATGACGGCATTCTCTATGACCGTGTGACCACGCTCTACACCGTTCCGTCCAAGACCGTCACGATCGGCAAGGACGCGAACGTCACGTCACGCTCACAGAGAACGAGCGCACGCTCTATAAGGGCGCTTCCTTCTCGGTGAAGGCCGAGGTGTTCCCGTGGTTCGTAGACGACAAGACCGTCACATGGTCTACCAGCGATGCAAATGTCGCAGCCGTCACGGACGGCAAGATCACTGCTGCCGGCGTCGGTACGGCGACGATCACTGCGACCGCCAATGCCGACAAGAAGGCGACCGCTTCCATCAAGGTCACGGTCGAGAAGCTCCCGAACATGACCTTCAGCGGCCTTGTGACCGACGCGAACGGCAGCTCCTACTGGGCGGACTTTGAGACGGACCATCCGGAAAGCTGGACGACCGTTTCCAAGGCCGGCAGCGGCTACATTGCAGGTACCTATCATGAGGGCCAGCTGATCGTTCATGACGGCGAAAAGGTCTACACCGTCGATCCCGACACATTCCAGACGACGGAGCACGGCGAGATCCAGAGCGAGCTGATCTGGTCCGACGCGGCGGAGTCCCCCCAAGGCGGACGACGGCACGCTCGGCAATATGGTCGGCCTGTGCAGCAACGGCGACTATCTGATGCAGCTGAATCTGGATGACAACACGGCCATCTACCGTCAGCTTACCGGCTATTCTCCGCTGTGGGGCCAGCAGATGGCGGCCATCGCCTACATCGGCTCCGGCACGCAGAGACATATCTACAGCGACAGCATCACCGGCGAACGTGTGGACGCCATGCTTCCGGCGAACTACTACTACATCCTGACGGAGACCGGCAAGCTCGTCAAGCTGACCATCATCAGCTTTGACCGCAACACGCAGCACTACGAATTCCTGAGCGAGGTCGGCCAGACCGATCTTGACCTCACCGGCGTTTCGCTGGTCACGGACGGCAAGTACGCCTCCATGGTCTACAACCAGAAGAACGAACTCCTTCTCGTTTCTGTCTACACCGATGGCAATGAGACCAAGCTCTACGCCATTTCTCCCGATGACTGCCTGGCGGCTTATGTCGGATCCTTCGGCGAGAAGAACTGCCCGGTCGTTTCGCTGTATCAGTATCAGCGTTCGACCGACCTGACGCTGAAGATCAAGCCCACGTCCGCAGAGCTTTATGCGGGCGACGAGCAGAAGATCACCGCAAAGGTCATTCTCGGCAAGACCAATGAGGTCACATGGAGCAGCAGCAACGAGGCCGTTGCGACGGTCTCCGCCGACGGCATCATCACCGGCGTTTCCGCAGGCAATGCCGTCATCACCGCGACGACGGTCGATACGAACGCGGCAGGCGAGCATATCTCCGCCAGCGTCAACGTGACGGTCAAGCCGCTGATGAAGATCGACGGCGTCGTCAGCGCACAGATCACGAAGGACGGCGTGAGCTCCTGGGTCGATCTCGACCTTGCAAAGGAGCTTGAGGTCGCAGTCGCCAAGGAGGGCGCGACACAGCCCAGCGGCGGCGGCCGTCAGGGCGAAAACCTCTACGGCTCCGATTTGAACCTCAATGCAAGCGGCACCACCGGCAGACTCTACAAGATCGATGCAAAGACCTTTGAAGAGACCGTCGGCCCGGCCTGTTATGTATCCTTCGCTCCGCGCGATGTGGCGGATGCTCCCGCAACGACCTTTACTTACACCTCTGGCGGCCAGAAGCTGACGCTTCCTGCGTTTGACATGCCGGTATTCCTCGGCAACGACGGCGGAACCTACTTGATCACCGACTTTGTGGCTGGTAATCTGGCGGGCTGGCCGACGCAGAAGCTGTTCACCGATTTGGCAGCCATCACCTATGTGGGCGATACGACAGTCGGCGAGATCAACAAGACGCTTGAGGACGGCCAGCTTGAAGGCGCGGACAGCGATTCGCTTGCACACAGCTACTACGCACTCGGTGCGGACGGCAAGCTCCATGAGCTGATCATTGCGCCGAGCTACAGCACCGATGCCAAGACGGTTTCCTACAACCTCGTTTCCGGCACCATTGCCGACATCGGTATGCGCTTTGATCGCACCGCGCTCAGCATGCAATATGTCGAGGTCAGCGCGGACAGCTACGGCCTGCTGATCTCCGATTCCACCGATTGCAGCATCTATTATGTGGATCTGGCTCCGGAGAAGCCCACGATCGGCAAGCTCGGCCGCGTTGACGGCGCGACCAACCTGACCGCGCTGTATAACGCGACGGCCATCGGCATCATTGACGGCGCACAGAGCACGCAGACGCTCAGCCGGATGCAGGATGTGCAGCTTCAGGCTGCGGAGGCGATGAATGCTTCCGACGCAGCGGCGGCTGCAAAGACCGGCTTCACAATTGTGGAGACCTATACGGCAGAGCCGCAGACCGAGACCGAGAAAACGACGGAAGAAACGATGGATGCGATCCCTGAGGGCACGCTGAACGCCATCGCCGTCAGCACGAAGCAGGCGGATCTGCCCAATGCCGCCGGCGGTACGGGCGATGCGGATACGCATGTTCTGACGGTGCGCGTCACCGACACCGAGGACGCGACGAACGGCCTCTATGAGGTGACCTACGACCCGACAAAGGTCAGCCTCGTCAGCAAGACCTCCTCCGCGACGCTCAAGAGCTTCCGCGTCGATGAAGAGGCGGGCAAGATCCTCTTCGCCTTCGCCTCCAAGAACGCCATTTCCGCAGGCTCCGCGCTTGCAACGCTCACCTTCTCCTACGGCGATTACGTCAACACCGAGATCACCATTGAGGCCAAGCAGCGCAACGACGCTTCCGATCTGAAGGAAGAGCCGGCGGTGATCGCGATCGAGGACGAGGTCGGCGGCCATGAGTGGACCGAGACGGACCGCAAGGACGCGACCTGCACCGAGGACGGCTATGTCGATTACTACTGCCCGAAGTGCGAAAAAGACGCGCCATGATGTGCTGCCTGCGCTCGGCCACAACTTCCGCAAGAACGCACAGACCGGCAAAGTACGTCTGCGAGAACTGCGGCAAGGTTCTTGGCGAGTCCGAGAACACGAAGCCGACCAAGCCGACGACCCCGACCAAGCCCGGTAAGGACGATACGAAGTTCCCGTTCATCGACGTGAGCAAGAACGATCGTTACTACGACGCGGTTGAGTACCTGTACAACAACGGTATCATGAACGGCACCACGGACACCCTGTTCAGCCCGAACGCGGAACTGACCCGTGCGATGGTCGTCACGATCCTGTACAGAGTGCAGGGCAAGCCCGCTGTCAGCACGAGCGGTACCTTCAAGGACGTGCCGGCAGGCCGTTACTACACTGAGGCCGTTGAGTGGGCAGCAGCGAACAACATCGTCAAAAGGGCTTCACGGACGGCACGTTCAAGCCGGACGAGTCCGTGACTCGTGAGCAGCTGGCAGCGTTCCTGAGCCGCTTCGCTGAGTTCAACGACATTGAGATCGTTGCAGCCGACGGCAAGCTGGACGCAGACGCGGTCGTGTCCAACTGGGCGAAGAAGAACGTCGAATGGGCTGTTGCAGAGGGCATCCTGACCTCCGCACAGGCCAAGAACGCAACGCAGAACGCAACGCGTGCTGAGGTTGCAATGGCGCTCTACACCTACCTGACCAAGGTCGCAAAGTAAGCACATACCCCCAAAGCCCGGCAGGGAAACCTGCCGGGCTTTTTTTTGCGCGAGTCAAAAAGTATTTTTGACACGCGCTCAAACGGATCCGCTTCGCTGGGTTCGCGTTTGAAAAAGCTTTCGCTCTGCTGCGCGCATAATTTGTGTGCCACAGACACACAAATTCCACACTTGCAGGACGTAAAGTGTCTTGCCTGACGTACACGCCGCCAGGCAAAACGGATTTACATTCTATTCCGCCGTGCGCGGCGGAACTCTGCGAGGCTGTTGACAGACTGAGTCCGGCAGGGAAACCTGCCGGGCTTTTTTTGCGTGTGTAAGGGAAGTTTGGTTTTGATGTCTGTACCGTCGGTGGTATGGGCGGCAGATGATAGAAAACCCCTGCGGCACAACCGTGCCGCAGGGGCGTTTTTGTTGGGGAGAATTTGAGAAAAGAGCTGGAGGCTCCGGCGAAGGCCGCAGGAAAGCGATTCGGGGCTTCTTTCGGAGGCTCCTTCAAAGAGCGTCAGGCGTTGGGGTAGATGGGATAGCGGGCGGTGATGGAGCGGACGGTCTCCAAAATGGTCTCGCGGCTGGACTCGAAGTCGTGTACCGCGAGCCAGATGCAGCGGGCGAGCGGCTCCATATCGGATGGCCGGATACCGCGCGTGGTGACGGCGGAGTGCCGATGCGGACGCCGCTGGTGAGGCTGGGCTTCTGCGGGTCGTTCGGGACGGCGTTCTTGTTGAGCGTGATATGGACGCTGTCGAGGCGGTCTTGAAGCTCCTTGCCGGTGAGGCCCTCGCCGCGCAGGTCGAGCAGCATCAGATGGTTGTCCGTGCCGCCGGAGACGAGGCGGAAGCCGCAGCGAAGCAGCGCGTCCGCCAGCGCGGAGGCGTTCTTGACGATGTTCTCCGCGTAGGTGCGGAATTCCGGCTGCATGGCCTCGCGCAGGCAGACGGCCTTCGCGGCGATGACGTGCATGAGCGGGCCGCCCTGCGTGCCGGGAAAGACGGCCTTGTTGATGGCCTTGCCGAACTCCTCGTGGGCGAGGATCATGCCGCCGCGCGGGCCGCGAAGCGTCTTATGCGTGGTCGTGGTGACGACATCGGCATAGGGTACGGGATTCATATGCTGTCCGCCGGCAACGAGACCTGCGATGTGCGCCATATCGACCATGAAGAGCGCACCGTTCCGGTGCGCGATCTCGCCCATGATCTTGAAATCGATGGCGCGGGGATAGGCGGAGGCGCCGGCGATGAGCAGTTTTGGGTGATGCTGCTTTACGAGGTCTTCCACATGGTCATAGTCGATGCGGCCGGTGGCGGGATCAACGCCGTAGCTGACGCTGCGGTAGATCTGGCCGGAGAGATTGACGGGCGCGCCGTGGCTCAGGTGGCCGCCGTTGGCCAGATCCATGCCCATGAGCGTATCGCCCGGCTGGAGCAGGGCGGCGTAGACCTCAGATTGGCCTGCGCGCCGGAATGCGGCTGGACGTTGGCAAACTCCGCGCCGAAAAGCGCCCTGGCGCGCTCGATGGCCAGCGCCTCCAGCTCGTCGGCGTAGACGCAGCCGCCGTAGTAGCGCTTGCCGGGGTAGCCCTCGGCGTATTTGTTGGTCAGGACGCTGCCCATGGCGGCGATGACCGCGGCGGAGGCGATGTTCTCCGAGGCGATCAGCTCGATGTTCTGGTTCTGACGGTCGTATTCGCGCTCGATCATGGAGGCAACCTCCGGGTCGAAGCTGTGGAGATAGGCTGTGTTCTGCTGAAGAATATTCATGGCGCGATTCCTTTCTTGAATAAAAAATGAGCGAACCGGCTGGTTCGCTCATTGTCATGTACAGTTAAAATATGCTGCACTCTGTCCTTTTGCCTGAGAGATTCGGCTTTCGCCTTGCACCTTCGGCACCCAACTCAATGAGTTCTCCAGAGATTCCTTCTGCATCCAGTCCGAATGTTCTGAATGCGATCAACGGAATACTTATTCACTTGGCCTGTATTATAGCACCGATTCCGCGAAAGTCAAGCAAAAGAGACCGCGTACGGACGATTTTTCCCGCCGGACGGCGGGATTTTTTTCGCAAACGGCGGCTTTTGCGTCCGCGTTGCCGGAAAAAAGGCAACTTCCGGCGGGACGGAGGGTATGGGTGAAGGCGGTTTGAAAGGGATGGGGTAATTTGCCGGAACAAAACAAGGGCAGAGCGAAAAAAATCGTCTGAGATGGAACGGATCAAAAGAGAGCTTCGGAAGCTGGCGTTCGGAAAGGCCAACGACTGCGTGAAGCTGGCGCTGTGCGAGGATGTGGATATCGCGTCGCTCGATCTGTCGCTGCTGACGGAGATCCGAAAAAAGCGAGAAGGTCCGTCGAGATCAAGCTCATGGACCGCAGCAAGGTGCTCGAACAGCTGGCGGGCATGGCGGATCAGGGCGACGAGCGGGCGGAGCGCTTCCTCGAAGCGCTGCTGAAGGGCATGGAAGATGGAACTTGACGGGTTTTCCCCAAGCAGCTGCGGGCTATGACGTGGTGGATGCCGCGCAGCCCGGACAGAGACTGCGAGGCGATTGTCTGCGACGGCGCGGTGCGGTCGGGAAAGACGCTCAGCATGGGACTGGGCTTTTTCCTGTGGGCGATGTGCCGTTTTGACGGGCGGCAGTTCGGGCTGTGCGGCAAGACGATGGGAAGCCTGCGGCGGAACGTTTTGCAGGAACTGACGCCGTGGCTCGAAATGCTCGGGATGCAGGTCACGGAGCGCTATTCGGAACATCTGCTGCGGGTGCGCTTCGCGGGCCGCGAAACCGCTTTTATGTGTTCGGCGGCAGAGACGAGAGCGCGGCGGGGCTGATCCAGGGCATCACGTTCGCGGGAATACTGATGGACGAGGTGGTGTTGATGCCGCGCTCCTTCGTTGAGCAGGCCTGCGCGCGATGCTCCGTCGCGGGAAGCAGGCTATGGTTCAACTGCAATCCCGAGGGGCCGCAGCACTGGTTTTACCGCGAATGGATCAAGGGTGCGCGGCGGAAAAAATGCCTGCATCTGCATTTTACGATGGAGGACAATCCATCGCTGACGCCGGAGATCCGAAGGCGCTACCGGCGGCTTTACAGCGGTGTGTTCTACCGGCGGTTTGTGCTCGGACTGTGGACGGCGGCGGAGGGCCGCGTTTACGACTTCTTCGACACGGCGAAGGCGCCGCCTGTGCCGGAGGGGCCGTGGGAGCAGTGGTATATTTCCTGCGATTACGGGACGGTCAATCCGGCGTCATTCGGGCTTTGGGGCCGGAAAGGCGGCGTGTGGTACCGGACAGAGGAGTTTTACTTCGACTCCCGGCGCGAGGGACGGCAGATGACGGACGCGGAATACGCGCAGGCGCTGAGGGAGCTGGCCGGACAGAGACGGATCGAGGCGGTGATCGTCGATCCGTCGGCGGCGAGCTTTCTGGAGGTGCTCCGGCGGGAGGGCTGGAACGTCCGGAAGGCGGACAACGACGTTCTGGCGGGCATCCGCAGGACGGCGGATGCGCTCAAGAGCGGGAAGATCGTGATCTGCGACCGCTGCACCGACTGCCTGCGGGAGATGGAGCTTTATGTTTGGGACACGAAGGCGGGACATGACCGGGTGAAAAAGGAACACGATCACGCCATGGACGACATGCGCTACTTCGTGACGGGCGTGCTGGGCACGGACGGAGGCGGCTTTGCGGCGCGGTCTGTGGCGCGGACGGGATATTGAAAATGAGGTGAAGGAATGAAGAAAAAGGAACAGAACGGCGCGGGGCTGGCGACGCAGCTGCGCGAGAGCGCGCCGGGGGCGTTCGGGCTGACGGGCGCGGCGGCACTCGGCGGGAGCGAGGCGGAGATCTACCGGGCGATGCGCGAGAATGTGCCCATTCTCGACGCGGCCATCGGGAAGCTTGTACGGCTGACGGGCGGCTTCACGGTGACATGCGGCGACAGAGCAGCGGAAAAGGGCCTGCGGCAGTTTCTGAAAACCGTGCCGGTGGGGCATGCGCAGTATGGGCTGGAATGCTTTTTGCAGACGTATCTGGACTGTATGCTCACCTATGGGCGGGCCGTGGGCGAGATGATCGTGGCGGACGGCCGTCTGGCGGCGGTCTGCTGGGGCGATGTGACGAAGATCCATGTCCGGCAGGGCGCGTCCGCGCTGGAAATGGAGCTGTGCGTCTGCGAAAACGGAGCGCTTCGCGCACTGCCGTATCAGAATCTGCTGCTGTTTTCCACATGGAAGCCGGAGCCGGGGAATCTTTACGGCGTGTCGCTCCTGCGCGGGATGCCGTTTTTGACGGAAATTTTGATGAAAATTTACCGGACGATCGGCGTGAACTGGGAGCGGGCGGGCAATGTGCGCTACGCTGTGGTCTACCGGCCAAAGGAGGATCGGGGGCGACCATGCGGCAGCAGCCGAGCAGATGGCGCGCGAATGGACGGCGGCGATGCAGGACGGGCGCTCCGGGTCGGTGCGTGATTTTGTGGCGGTCGGCGACGTGGAGATCAAGGTCATCGGTGCGGACGGGCAGATCCTCGACTCCGAGGTGCCGGTGCGGCAGATCCTGGAGCAGCTGGTGGCAAAGACCGGCCTGCCGCCGTTCATGCTGGGGCTGAGCTGGGCCTCGACCGAGCGTATGTCCAAGCAGCAGGCAGATCTGCTGACCTCGGAGCTTTGGAGCATCCGGCGGTGCGTGGAGCCGATTTTGTACCGCATCTGCCGGACGTGGCTGCGGCTGGAGGGCTATGGCTGCGAGCCGGAGATCGTCTGGGACGACATCTCTACAGGATCTGGTGGAGGAAGCGCACGCGGAGCTTTATCGCAGACAGGCGGAAAAAATCAGAAAGGAAACGGAGGAAGAAGCATGAAGATCCAGAAGCAGGCAAGCGTCCTGACGGCGGGAACGCCGGATGCGGAGCAGCTCGAAAAGATCAACCGGCAGGCCAAGTCGCCGCTTAAGGCGGAGGAGGTCTATGTGTTCTCGGTGCGGCTCTGCGACGACCGACCCGACCGCGACCATGAGCGCTGCTCGACGGAGGCGCTGAAGGCGCTTGCGCCGATGTTTGTCGGAAAGACGGGCATTGTCGATCACGCATGGTCGAGCGAGAAGCAGGTCGCGCGTATTTTTGAGGCGGGCGTCGAATATGGGGACGGCTGCACATTCCTCAAGGCGTGGGCCTACATCCTGCGCGGCGAGAAAACGCAGGAGATCATCCGCGAGATCGAGGCGGGCATCAAGAAGGAGGTCTCCGTCGGCTGTGCGATGCGGCGGAGCATCTGCTCCATCTGCGGGGCGGATTATGGAAGCTGCGAGCACCGGAAGGGCGAAAGCTACGGCGGTCAGACATGCGTGGCGGTGCTGTGTGAGCCGGAGGATGCGTATGAATTCTCGTTCGTGGCCGTCCCGGCGCAGAAGCAGGCGGGTGTGCTCAAAAGGCTCGGCGGAGGCGGCGAAATGCCCGCTGCGGAGCTGGAAAGGCTGAAAAAGGAGGCGGCGCTCGGAAGAGAATACCGGAAGGAGCTGGAGGAGCGGTTCGTGAGGGCCGCGATGCTGCTGGAGCTGGGGCTGAAGGAACCGGTGCTGCGCGAAATGGCGGCGGCGTTGGAGGCGGCACAGCTTAAGCAGGCGGGCTGCGCGCTCGAAAAGAAAACGGCGAAGCTCTATCCGCCGCAGACGCAGCTTTCATCTGTAAAGGAAACCGCGCTGAAAACCGACAGCGCGTTTCTCATTTAATTTCTAAGGAGGCAGACAAATGAAAATCAGTTTTGATGCGATCGGTGAAAAAGTATGTGACCTTCCTCGCAGGAAGCGGTGCGGCAAAGGGGCAGGTATGCAAGGTATCGGCCAACGACACCGTTTCCGGCTGCGCGGCGGGTGAAGCCTTCTGCGGCGTGGTCGCGGAGGTCCGCGACGGCTGCGCGGCCGTCGTGATGGGCGGCTATGCGGAGGTCCCGTTCAGCGACGAGACGGCTCCGTCGGCCGGCTACGCGACGCTGGGCGCCGACGGCGACGGCGGCGTCAAGAGCGTCACGAGCGGCGGCAGAGGCTGCCTGATCGTGCATGTGGACGCGGCGGCAAAAACACTGGGACTGTTCCTGTAAGAGAAGAAAGGAGAAATATCATGGGTTTTGATACGATCAAGCTGGGAAAAGGGCATGTACCGCGAGAGCGGCAAGTCCTTCACGCAGGTGCTGGAGCAGCTCGACCCCAGCGAAAGCTACAAGGGCACGGCACTGGAGGGCACCGACGCTTTCCAGCGTCAGCTTAAGCGCTTCGACATCCGCGCCAAGGGCGCGTATTCCGATCCGGTGGAGAAATTCTTCCGCACGATGGAATCAAGCGTCCTGTTCCCGGAGTATATCGCGCGCGCCGTCCGTCAGGGCATGGAGGAGAACAACGTCCTGCCGAAGATCACCGCGACGACCACGACCATCGACTCCATGGATTACCGCAGCGTATATTCCGTCCCGTCCGAGGAGGACAAGAAGCTGATGCAGGTCGCGGAGGGCGCAAGCATCCCCGCAACGGAGGTCAAGACCAAGAGCAACCTTGTCCAGCTGCACAAGCGCGGCAGAATGCTGGTGGCGTCCTACGAGGCCATCCGCTTCCAGAAGCTCGACCTGTTCTCGGTCACGCTGCGCCAGATCGGCGCGTACATCCAGAAGATGCACGTGCAGGACGCGGTGGACGTGCTGGTGAACGGCGACGGCAACGCAAACGCGGCGGAAAAGCTGAAGATCGGCACGTCGCCGATGAGCGGTACGAAGGGCACGCTCACCTATGCGCAGCTGGTCGAATTCTGGTCGCAGTTTGACCCGTACACGCTCAACACCATGCTGGTTCCCGGCGGCACCATGGTCAAGCTGCTGAGTCTGAGCGAGCTTCAGGACGCGGCGGCGGGACTCAACTTCCAGGGCACCGGCGCGCTGGCCACGCCGCTCGGCGCGGAGCTTGTCCGCAGCGGCTGCGTGACGGACGGCACGATCATCGGTCTTGACCGCCGCTATGCGCTGGAAATGGTGCAGGCGGGCGAGGTCAGCGTCGAATATGACAAGCTGATCGACCGTCAGCTGGCGCGCGCCGCCATCACCTCCATCTCCGGCTTCGGCAAGATCATGCCGGAGGCAGCAAAGGTTCTGGTGATCTGATTGGCGATGCTCGACGAGATCTACAAGGTCGCGGCGGTATTTGCCTCCCCGGCGAGGATGACCGGGAGACGCTGCGGACGCTCTGCACGGCGGCGGAAACGGAGCTTTCGGCAAGCCTGCGGAAGGACGTCCGGCCCGAGGACTGCCGGGGAAGCTTTCTCTGCGCGGCGGCGATGCTGGCGGCAAGCCACTATATCGCGGCGCGGTCGGCGACGTCGTATAAGTCCTTCACGGTGGGCGAGGTGACGGTCACGTCCGGAGGCGAAAACCGCCCGTGTCGGAGCTGCGGACGCAGGCGGAGCTGCTGATGCGGCCGTTCTGCACGGGCGGCCGTTTCTTCCTGGGGGTAAGGTCATGAGGGAAATGATCGCGGAGATCCTTGCGGACTACGGAAGCGAGGCGGAGATCGAAAACGCGGACGGCACCTGCGCCGTCCGCGCATTTCTCCAACCGGTCACGGCAAAGAGCTGGGACAATATGCGCCGGACGATCCAGATGCTCGGCGAGCTTCCGCAGGGGCGCTATCTTTACATCGGCCCGGCGGACAGGCCGCTGACGGATACGGATCGGATCGTCTGCCGCGGCGTGCGCTACCGGGTCTGCCGGGCGGAGGAAATGGTGCTGGCGGGAGAGCCGGTATACATCTGGGGACTTTTGCAGAAGGACGGAGGTGACGATCCGTGGAGCTGCTGATCGAGGCGCTGATCGCCGCGCTGGAGCAGGCGGGACTGCGGGCGGTCAAGGCGTTCCCGCAGGGGCTGATGCCGCATCTGGAAAAAGCCGGTGACGGCGGTTGGGATCGCAGAGGCAAAAAGCGTGGATGGGCCGTATGCCTATCTTGGAATGCAGGAGGACAAAAACGGCGCGCTGCGGGCGCTCTATGGAAAGACGCTCGAAACGGAGGCGGTTTTGAGGTCTACTGCCCGCGCAGCCTCGGCGGAAGGGCGTGCATGGAGGAGGCGGAGCGTGTGGCGGCGCTGCTCGGCGCACCGCTCGGCGCGGTGCAGATCGGGTCGTTCACGGTGGGGCCGTGCGCCTACGACGCGCTCAGCGACTGCTTCCGATGCGCTCTGACGGCGAAAAGCCGGGCGTACCTCTACGCTGCGGCCAATGAGGACGAGACGGAATTTACGGATTTCATTCTGAAGGGAGTACTGAAATGAGCATTACTTATCACGAACGCCCGGGCGTCTATTCGGATTACGATGCGTCCAGCGTGACTGCGACGGGCAGTACGGAGCGCGTGATCGCGCTGGCGGGCGTTTCCGAGGCCAAGAGCGGCCTCTATACGGTGACGTCCTACGCCTCCGGCAGGGATACGTTCGGCGAAAGCAGCCAGCTGGGAAGAATGCTGAAGCTGGCGTATCAGAACGGCGCGGGCACCGTTCTGGCCTGCCCGGTGGCGGAGGACACGGAGGCGGCGTATCAGGCGGCGCTGGCGCTGCTCCTTGCGGAGAAGCGCGCAAGCTTCTGCGTCGTCGGCAGCACACAGGAAAAGGTACACATCGCGCTGCGCGATGCGGTCGAGGCGGCGTCGGGCCAGCGCGGCGAGTGCATCGGCCTTGCGGGCATGGCAAGCCCGTCCGTCGCGGAGCTGACGGCACGGGCGGCGAAGCTCAACTCGGAGCGCGTCGTTCTGATGGCGCCGGACGTCTATCTCTCCGGAGAGACGGCGGCGGCAGGCGGCTGCATGGCGGCGGCCGCGCTGGCGGGCGTGCTGTGCGACCAGTCGGATCCCGCGATGCCGCTCAACGGGCAGGTCTTGCAGGGCATCTCCGGGGTAACGGCAGGCTACGAGGATACGGAATATGACGCGCTGGTCGCGGCGGGCGTGACGGCGCTGGAATGCGTCGGCGGAAGGGTCAGCGTCATTCGCGGCCTCACCACCCGCACCAAGACCGGAGACGCCGCCGACAAGACCTTCCGGGAGCTGACGACGATCCTTATTGTGGACGATGTGATCCCGTCCATCCGCAGGACGCTGCGCGCCAAGTTCACGCGCGCGAAAAACAGCGCCCTGACGCGCAATGCCATCCGCAATCAGGTGATCGTGGAGCTGGAGGATCGGATCGACAAGGAGATCATCGAGGGCTATGACAATCTGACGGTCACGGCGTCCACGACCGATCCGACGACCTGCGTGGTCGAATTTGAATTCCGCGTGGTGCATGGACTCAACCGCATCTATCTCACCGCGCATATCCGCGTTTAAGGAGGAATGAGCATGGCGACGAACAGAATCCCGACCTCTGCGGACATCTATCTGGAGGTCAACGGAAGCCGCGTGGCGGTCGTGCAGAGCTACAAGGTGACGGCGACGCGCTCCAGCAAGGCGATCTATGCCTTCGGACAGGAGGCTCCAGTGGCGACCATCCGGGGTCAGGGAAAGTATACGCTCGAGCTGACGCGCATTTACGCGACGGACGAGGCCATCCGCGACGGCATCGACTTCATGGAGCTGGATAATTTCTCGCTGGTCGTATGCAAGCCCGACCGGAACGTGATCTATTCCGGCTGTCAGTGGAGCCAGATGCAGGAGAGCGCCGAGGTCGGCGGAAACGTGATGGAAAAGGTCACGGTCGAGGCGGCGCGCCGGACGGAAACGAGTCTGTGATGGAAAAGGCACTGCTGCATTTTCTGGGAGGCAGAAGAAAAACGGACGTTTCCGCGCTGGAGCTGCGGCTCATTCCGGCGGCGGAGCTTTTGCAGGCGCAGAGAGAGGCGGAGACGCTGGCGGACGGTGATACGGCGGCGCTGGGACTCTGTCTGAACGCCTGCATCCTGGCGCGGGCCGCGTTCGGCAAAAACGGCAAAAGAGCGTTCGCCGACGGCGCGGAGGTTTTGCGGCGCGTGCATGCGGAGCGGATCGGCCATTGGGCGGAACGGTATCTGGCGCTGTGCGCGGAGGAAAATCCGCCGTGCAGCGCCGAAAACCGCAGAAGGCTCGGGCAGGCGCTGGAAAATGCGCCGTATGAGCGGCTCAAGTGGAGGGTGCTGCGAAGCTTCGGCGTTCTGCCCTCCGAGGCGCGGGCCAGAGAGATGACGGACGGCGATTATCTCTACTGCGTGCTGCACATGACGCTCGACGAGGAAGAAAGGCTGGAGCAGCTCTGCCCGGAGTGCCGCGCACAGGCGGAGAAAAAGCACCTGCCTTTGCTGCGGCGCGCCGCTGGCGGAGGTGAATCCCAGCTTTGACGAGGACAGATTTGAGGAGCTGAGGAAACAGTGACCTATGTGGAAAAAATCCTGCGGATGCAGGCGGAGGTCGCGGCGGAGCTTCAGCCGGAGGCGGACGAGGCGCTGACGGGTCTATCATTGGAGCGCGCGTCCGGCCGGAGGCCGGTACGCAGGATGCGGAGACAGAGCCGGGGACGGCGGAGGCGCAAAGCCTGCCTGCGGATATGCAGACGCCGGACAGGCCCGGAAAGGCGGACGGCGCGGAGCCGCTTTTGCGGGAGCTGCGGCGGCTTGAGGACGCGCAGCTGCGGGCGGCGCTGCTTACGACGCAGACGGAGGGAGAACGGCAGCTGCGGACGCTTCAGCAGATGCAGAGCGTGCAGCCGTCGGCGCAGGCGGGCAGCGCGTTTTCCGGCGGACTGATCGGGCGGCTCACACAGACGCTGGAAACGGAGGGCGTTTCCAGCATTCAGGCGCAGCACTCCATGGGCGAGATCTCCCGCTTCTTTGAGCGCGATGCGCGGCGATATGGAGGGTGACGGAAATGCTGAATATGCAGTATAAGTCCTTTGTCTGGCCGAACAATCCGAAAACCTACACGCTCAGCTGCGAGCGGCGGACGGTCGTGCAGAAGATCCCGATGGGCGGCTTTGAGGTGCAGGATCTGGGCGCCACCTGCATGGTCCTGCGCGGAGAGGGCGAATTTTTCGGGCCGGATGCCATGCGGAATTTCAGCCTTCTGGTGCAGACCTTCCGGCAGGATGGCGCGGGTACGCTGCTCCATCCGGCATGGCAGGGCGCGCAGGCGTTTTTACGCAGCTCCAGCTGACGCAGGAGCCGCGTGAGGACTATGTGGCGTATCGCTTCGAGTTCTGCGAGAGCGCGCCGCAGCAGGAGCTGAAAACGGCCTATGTGACGCGGCGGAGAGGACGCGGCGGGAAGATCTACTACACGGTGCGAAGCGGCGAGACGCTCTGGCATGTCTGCTCGAAATATGAGCTGAGCATGGCGGAGCTGCTGGAAATGAATCCGGGGCTTTCCAGCCCGACCCGGCTCACGCTGGGACAGAAGGTGAGGGTGCAATGACCGGCTATGTGAGAACGTGCGACGGGCGGCGGCTGACGCTGCCCGCGCTTTTGCAGTGGAGCGTCAGGCTGACGGACGGAGACCCCTGCGACAGCTTTTCCGTCCGTTTTCTGTATGAAGCGGAGCTGGCCGAAGCGCTGCGGAGGGCGGTGCTTTCGAGGCGGAGGAGCTGGGGAGGATGGTTTTTACCGGCGTTGTGGACGACTACGAGATCCGGATGGACAAAAAGGGACTGCTCGTGGAGATGACCGGGCGCGGACTTGCGGCGCTGCTGCTGGACAATCAGGTGCGGGCGGCGGAATATGTCCGCGCACAGCTGGAGGATATCCTGAGCACCTATGTCCGGCCGTATGGCATCGTGAACATCCGCGCGGCGGCGATGCCGCCGGTGGAGCGCTTCGTGGTGGAGACAGGCTACACCTGCTGGCAGGTGCTGGCGGGCTTCTGCCGCCACAGCGCGGAGATTTTCCCGCGCTTTCTGCCGGACGGAACACTGGTGCTGGGAGAGACGGAAAAGATTCAGATCGTCCGGCTGCGGCAGGGACGGTGCATCTCGGCGGCGCTCAGTGACAGCCGCTATGGGCTAAGCTCCCGGCAGATCCTCGTCAACACCCGCACCGGACAGCAGATCGCGGCGGAAAACAGCGAGTTTCTGCGGCGCGGCGGAAGCTGTGTGAAGGTGCAGGGACTGACCGGGAACAAGGTGCGCGCGACGTGGCGGACGGCAGCGCAGCGGCTGGAGGATGCGCGGCGGGACAAGCATCTGATCGAGGTGTGCGTGCCGGGAAGCTTTACGGCGCGGCCGCTCGACCGGGTCGAGCTGACGCTCCCGGCCATGGGGGTCGAGGGTGTGTTCACGGTGCAGACAGCGGAATCGGTCTGCGGAGACGCGGGCGTCAGCTGCACGCTGACATTGAGGGAATGATATGTGGCTTTCAAAGAGAATCGTACAGGAAACGCCGGAATTTGAACCGGCGACGCTGGGAACGGTCTCCATTGGCGGCGAGGATGCGGCGGTGGTGACGGACGGCGAAAAGCGAAACGCACGGGTGATCTCTCCCGGCGGCTACTGCTGGCAGCCGTCCGCCTCGGACAGCGTGCTCGTTATCAAGGGAAACGAGCTTTATGTGCCGGGCGTTTTGCAGAGCGGCGGCGCATTGCAGCCGGGCGAGGTGCTCATCTACTCGGGCGGCGCGTCGATCCGGCTGAAAAACTCGGGCGAGATCGAGCTGAACGGCAGGGTGGAGATCTCCGGCGAGGCATTTGTAAACGGCAGGAGGGTCTTGACGGAATGACAGAAAATTTACTGCGCGGCGGAGACTATGTGCCGGACGGCTTCGGCGGCTTCGTGCGCTTGCAGGAGGAAGAGGCGCTGCTGGAACGGGCGCTGTTCAAGCTGACGTGCCGGAGAGGGGCGTTCCCGTTCCTTCCGGAGCTGGGAAGCCGCCTGCGTGAGCTTGGCAGGCTCCGGCCCTCCGCACGGAACGCGGCTGCGCAGCAGTATGCCGCGCAGGCGCTGGAGGGATGGGCATGGAGGTCACGGGCGCCCGGGTGCGGATGGTCTCTGACGATCAGGCGGACGTGGCCATCGAGCTGGTCTATGACGGAGCGCAGAGAACGGTGGAGGTGACGGTATGAAGGAAATTGCGGAAATTTATGGGCAGATGCTGGAGACGTTCGAGGAAAAAGACCGGGTTTGCCATGGACGATACGGCCGATCTGGCCGTGCGGCTGTATGCTGCGGCGGCGCAGCTTCAGGCGCTCTATATTTACGCAGACTGGGCGCTGACGCAGAGCTTTCCGCAGTGCGCGGCGGGGCAGTATCTGGACTATCACGCGCAGCTGCGCGGCATTACGCGAAAGGGCGGACACAAGGCGGAGGGAGTCCTCCGCTTCCGGCTGGAAAGCGCGCGGCCGGATGCGCTGACCATCCCGGCGGGCGTCGTCTGTACGACGGCGGGACTGGTACGCTTCGTTACGACGGAGGAGGGCGTGATCCCGGCGGGCGCGCTTTATGCAGACGTCGCGGCGGAGGCGGAGTCGGTGGGTACGGCCGGAAACGTACCGGCGCAGAGCGTGACCTTCCTCACAAAAGCACCGACCGGCGTGTCGGGCGTGACGAATCCGGCGGCGTTTCAGGGCGGCAGCGGAGACGAGGACGACGAAAGTCTCCGCGAACGCATTCTGGACAGCTTCCTCCGGCTCCCAAACGGCGCGAACGCGGGGTTCTATGAGCTGCGCGCGCTTTCTCACAAGGGCGTGGACGCCGTCCGCGTCATTCCGCGCGACCGCGGGATCGGTACGGTCGGCGTGGTGGTGGCTGCGTCGGACGGTGCGCCGAAGCAGGCGCTGCTGGACGAGATCCAGCAGGATCTGGACAGCGTGCGCGAGATCGCCGTGGATGTGCAGGTGATGGCGCCGGAGCTTCAAAGCGTGGATGTGACGGTGAAGCTCTGGCCGAAGCAGAAAACCAGCTTCGCGGACGCCTCCGCCGCTGTGCAGACGGCGCTGCGGGCGTTTTTCACCGGCAGCCTGCTCGGCAGAGCCGTCTACCGCGCACAGCTCGGAAAGGCCGTCCCTTGACACGGGCATGGTGGAAAATTATCAGATCGTGGAGCCTGCGGCGGATATTGCGGAAAACGCAAAGGGCTTTGCCGCAGCTTGGAACGCTGACGATCCTGGAGGGGGCGAGGAATGAGCTGCACGGAAGAGCTGATCGCGCTTTTGAGGCCGCTCGGCGTCTACAACTTCCGGGAGGGAGCTTTTCACTCGGTGAGCTTCAGGCACTCGGAAAGGCGCTCGACGAGCTGGAGACGTGGGCGCAGACCGCCCAGCGGGAGAGCATCGTCCTGACGGCGCAGGCGGAGGGACTGGAAAGAATGGAAGAGCTGTTCCGGCACGGCGCGGTGGAGCAGGATACCGAGGCGCGCAGAAAAAGCCATCGCCGTGTTTTTGCAGATCGGCGGCGACAGCTTCACGGCCGCGGCACTGAATCGCTGCCTGCGCGCGTGCGGCGTGCCGTGTACGGTGGAGGAAACGGGCGAGGTCAACCGCGTCAAGGTCTGGTTTCCGGGCGTTATGGGCGTCCCGGAGGGCTTTTCGTGGATGCGGGCCGTGATCGAGGTTATTTTGCCGTGCCAGCTTGGAATTTTTACTGGTTCCGATACTGCACATGGCAGGAGACGGAGCAGTACCGGCTGACATGGGGCGCACTGAACGCCATGTCGTGGACGGCGTGGATGCTCTATCACGAAGGGCCAGTGGAGCCGTAAAAAACAGCCGGAGGCAGCTGCCTCCGGCTGCGGTGCGTTTCTTCATCCCGATTCCATGTTTACATCTCCCCGACAAAAATGGTATAATGATTAAATCTCATGAAAAGGAGGGGACAACTGAATTTCTTTAAACCCTTTGTCGCCAATTGCTCGCTGGAGATCACCCGGAAGGGGCAGGACAAGCTCGGCGAGCTCATGGAGGCCATCCACCGGCGCGACGTCTATGTCCGCGACCATGATTTCGGCCTGTTCTCCGGCGCGTGGCTCATACCAAAGGATGAGCGGCGGCAGGGCGTCGTTCTCTATCTGCACGGCGGCGGCTACACCTGCGGCAGTCTCGAGTATGCGAAGGGCTTCGCCGCGACGCTGGCCGACGAATGCGGCGTGCGCGTGTTCTGCGCAGCATACCGCCTCGCGCCGGAGCACCGCTATCCCGCCGCACTGGCTGACGCCGTGGAAAGCTACCGCTATCTTTTGAAAAAGGGCTACCCGGCCCGACAGATCCTGCTTTGCGGTGAAAGCGCGGGCGGCGGTCTGATCTATGCGCTGTGTCTGAGGCAGCGGGAACTGAAGCTGCCGCTGCCATGCGGGCTGATCGGCATTTCGCCGTGGACGGATCTGACCGGCTCCGGCGAATCCTACGTCAAAAACCGCGACATCGACCCGTCCATGACGCCGGAGCTTCTGAAATTCTATGCCGAATGCTATACGGACGATCCCACGGACCCACTCTGTTCGCCGCTCTTCGGTGATCTGAAGGGGCTGCCGCCGTCGCTGCTGTTCGTCGGCGGGGACGAGGTCATGCTGGACGATACGCGGATGCTGCACGAAAAGCTGCTAAAAGCGGCTGTCAGAGCAAGCTTATCATCGCGCCGGAGCGCTGGCACGCATACGTGCTCTATTATCTCAGCGAAAACATGTCCGATTTTGAAACGATCGGCGATTTCATGACGAAGGTGCTCTCTCCGGCGAAGAAGCTCCGCTGGATGCGGCTGGACAACGCGGCGAAGATCTATCCCGCCGCCAAGCGCCGCGGCTGGACGAACTATTTCCGCCTCTCCGCCACGCTGACGGAGGATGTGGACGTGCCCGTCCTGCGCACGGCGCTGGACGTGACCGTGCGCCGCTTCCCGTCCATCGCCGTCCGGCTGCGCCGGGGCGCGTTCTGGTACTACCTTGAACAGATCCCGAAGGCGCCGCCTATCGAGGAGGACAAAAGCTATCCGCTCGTCCACGTCCCGTTCGACGATATCCGCAAATGTGCCTTCCGGGTGCTCACCTATCATGACCGCATCGCCGTGGAATTTTTCCACGCCGTAACGGACGGCACCGGCGGCCTGATCTTCCTCAAGACGCTCGTCGCCGAATACCTGTGCCAGAAATACGGCGCACAGATCCCCCGCCGAATGCGGCGTGCTCGGACGGCTCGAGGAACCCAGTGAAGACGAGCTGGAGGACAGCTTCCTGCGCTATGCCGGCGACGTAAAGGCCAGCCGGAAGGAAGCGACCGCGTGGCATTTGTGCGGCACGCCGGAGCCGGACGGCTTCCTGAATCTTACGACCATGACGCTCTCCGTCGAACAGGTCAAGGCCTGCGCCAAGGCGCACGGCGTCAGCGTGACGGAATTTCTCGCCGCCGCGATGCTGGAGGCAATCTGCCGCCTTCAGGCGGAGCAGGTACCGCGCCGCAGCCGCCGCAAGCCCGTCAAGGTCCTGCTTCCGGTCAACCTCCGGCGGCTGTTCCCAAGCAGAACGCTGCGGAACTTCGCCTCCTATGTGACGCCGGAGATCGACCCTCGCATGGGCGACTATACCTTCGACGAGATCTGCTCCATCGTCCATCACCGGATGGGTCTGGAAAACGACCGCCGCATGATGGCCGCGAAAATTGCGACAAACGTCGCAAGCGAAAGATCTCCGATCCTGCGGATCATGCCGCTGTTCGTCAAAAACATCGCCATGAAGGCCGTTTTTGATACGGTCGGCGAGTGCAAATCCTGCCTGTGCATGTCCAATCTCGGCGCGGTGCAGATGCCGGAGGCTATGGCCCCCTATGTCCGCCGGATGGACTTCATCATCGGCGTGCAGTCACGCGCGCCGCATAACTGCGGCGTGCTCTCGTGGGGCGATACCATGTATATCAACCTCATCCGCAACATCCGTGAGCCGGAGCTGGAGCTTCACTTCTTCCGTGTGCTGCACGGCCTCGGCCTGCACGTCAAGGTCGAGAGCAACCAACGTGATTAAGGAGGAACCACAATGTATTGTGTAAAATGCGGCGCGGAGCTTGCCGACAGCGAAAAGAAGTGCCCGCTCTGCGGCACGACCGTTTTCCATCCGGAGCTTCCGCGCACCCTCGCCGATCCGCCCTTCCCGCCTGACCGGCGCATCCGTCCGGAGGATGTCAACCGCTCCGGCGTTCTGTTTGTGCTGACTGTTCTGGCGCTGCTTCCGGCCGTGATCTGCCTGCTGTGCGACTGGCGCATCAACGGTGGGATCGTCTGGTCCGGCTACGCCTCCGGCGCGATCGGACTTCTCTATGTTCTGACCATTCTTCCGCTCTGGTTCCGCCATCCGAACCCGGTCATCTTCGTCCCGGTCGACTTTGCGGCCATCGGGCTTTACCTGCTCTACATCGATTTGGCGACCGGCGGGCACTGGTTTTGAGCTTCGCCTTCCCGGTGACCGGCGCGATCGGGCTTCTGGTCAGCGCCATGGTCGCATTGACACATTATCTGCACGCCGGATATCTCTATATCTACGGCGGCGGTCTGATCCTCGGCGGCGGACTGGCCGTGCTGATCGAGTTTCTGATCAATCTCACCTTTCATGTCCACCAGACCTTCTTCTGGTCGTTCTATCCGCTGGCGGCGGGCGTCATTCTCGGCCTGATGCTGATCGTCATCGCCATCTGCAAGCCCCTGCGCGAATCCCTGCACCGGAAATTCTTCCTGTGAGTCAGGCATATAAAACAGCCGGAGGCAGCTGCCTCCGGCTGTTCAGTTTGTCGTAGAACCTCGTAGAGTTCCGCCGCGCGCGGCTGCGCGACCCAGTGGTTCCCCTTGCGGCATAGCCGCTGCGGTCGGAGATGAAAAAGACGCCGCCGGCGTCTTTTTTTAACGCTCCGACATCGGGAAACATGCACTTCTTCAGTCGGCGTCACGCCCACGCTCAGGCGTCCCGCGGTTCCATCGCGTCGTGCAGCGTGTCGGTGATCGCGCCGCGGAAGAGGCTCCCGGCGTTGCCGTGGACGACGTTCAGCGCCGGGACGGCGTGATTCATCGGCGTATTGCCCTCCATGAAGAGGTCGATGTCCAGCATGAACACCTTTTCCTCCTGCGACTGGCGGGTCTGGTTGTTGATCTTGCGCAGCATTCCTGGGCCGCATTTGATGTTGCACTTTGCGCCGCCGGGCATGGCCGCCGTGATATTCTGCTCGTTTTGAGGAAAGCGCCCTCCTGCGCGTCGTCGTCGCCCATCAGGCCGAGATAGCCCGGCTGGATCAGCTCGCGCCACTGCGCATTCTCCAAGCCCAGCTCCGCCTTGCGGAAGGCGTTGATATACCGCAGGCCGACACGTGAGAAATACGCGGGCTGATATGCCTGAATGAACGCGGCGAGGATGCGGTCGAGCCGCTTGGCGAATTCCTCCCAGCGGGTATAGCCGTGCGTCGAAAGGGCAATAAAGCTCTTGGTCAGGCTGACCTTCCACTGGCTGTCGGCGGAGATGAACTGATAGTTATTGACCGTCCCCTGCGGCGTCAGCTTTCCGCCCGCCTGCTGCGGCGGGAGCTGCTCGACCTTCTTCGCATACTGCGGGTATTCGCCGCGGATGGCATCCTGAAACGCATACGGCTCCTGCGCCTCGATTTTCAGAATGTCCGGAAACCGGAGCTGGCAAATGACCTCGATCAGCTGATTTTTCTCATAAATACAACGGCTCTCCTGTAGAAAACATCCCGGCGCCTCTCTTTCTGTTTTTTATTTAGTATATCTCATTTCCGTAAAAAAGCAAGGATATTCCCTTTTTCAGAAAAAGTGCTATACTAAGAGAAACTTGACTCTAGGAGGAACTGCTATGCATTTTCTTCGGCTGCTGGAGGGTATTCGTCTGCCCGCTCTGGACGGCTTTTTCGGCGCGGTCACCTATCTCGGCGACGAGCTGGCCTTTATGGTGCTGGCGTTCGCGCTGTTCTGGTGCGTAGATAAGCGCACTGGCTATTACGCCTTCGTGGCGGGCCTGTTCGGCACGATCGTCAACCAGTTTCTCAAGCTGGTGTTCCGCATCCCGCGCCCGTGGGTGCTCGACCCGGATTTCACCATTGTAGAGAGCGCCCGCGCCGCCGCCACTGGCTATTCCTTCCCGTCCGGCCATACGCAGAATGCCGTCAGCACCTTCGGCGCGGCCGCCGTCATGACCCGGCGCAAATGGGTGCGCTGGGTCTGCCTTGCCGTTATTCTGCTGGTGCCGTTCTCGCGCATGTACCTCGGCGTGCACACGCCGCTGGACGTGGGCGTCGCGTTTGCGATGGCGCTGATCCTGCTGGCCGCGCTGTATCCCGCTTTCCGGACGGAGGACGCCATGCGCCGGTCCATGCCGTGGCTGATCGTCGGCGCGCTGGCGCTGGGCAGCGTGTTCCTCGGCTATGTGACGGGCCTGCGGCCGGATTTCGCGCCCGGCTCGGAGGATGAGAGCAATCTCGCCCATGCCGTCAAGAATGCGTGGACGCTGCTGGGCGCGGTCGCTGCGCTTCTGCCCATGTATCTGATCGAGCGCACCTATATCCGCTTCGACACCCGCGCGCCGTGGTACGGCCAGATCCTCAAGCTCGTACTTGACTGGCGCTGGCTGTCGGCCTCAAGACGATGCTCAAGGAGCCGCTGCGCACGCTTTTCCCGTCCGGCTTTGCCGACGCTCTCCGCTATTTCGTTCTGGTGCTCTACGCCGGATGCGTCTGGCCCTCACCTTCCGCTTTTTTCGCCCGTCTCGGACGGAAGGCGGACTGACCTCATCTATCAGGAAGGATCGTTCCCATGCCGTTTCTCTGGATCTTACTCGCCGTTCTTGTTTTGCTTCTGGCCGCAGGCTTTGCCGGCTTTCAGTTTGCCTGCGTCAAGCGCTGCCTGCCGCCGGAGCCGCTGACGGAGGATTATATCCGCCGCAGCTCGTTTGCAAAATGGACGGATTCGCTTTTTCTTCGGCGCGGAGTGGTTCCGGCTGCAAAAAGCCGGAGACGCTGCACGTCGTGAGCTACGACGGAAAGCTGCTCTCCGCACGCTTCCTGCCGTGCGATAACGCGCGCGGCACCATTCTGCTTTTCCACGGCTACCGTTCGTCCGCGCTGCTGGACTTCGGGCTGGAGGTGGAGTTCCTCCACAAGCAGGGCTACAACCTGCTCCTGTGCGATCAGCGCGCGCGCACGGCGCGTCGCAGGGCCGCTTCCTCACCTTCGGCGTGCGGGAGCACCACGACGTGCTCTCATGGGTCACCTATCTCGCGCAGCGGCTCGGGCCGGAGCATCCGATGTACCCTCTCCGGCATGTCGATGGGCGCAACTACGGTGCTCATGGCCTCCTGCTTCGAATTCCGGCCAATGTCCGCGGCATCGTCGCCGACTGCGGCTTCACCTCGCCGTGGGACATCATGAAGAGCGTCCTGCATGCGCGCTGCAAATGGCTTCCCGCCGCACCGCTCCTGCTGGCGCTGAACGTGTTCTCCACGCTCCTCGGCGGCTTCTCCCTGCGTGAATGCAGCACGACCGGCGCCGTCGCCGCCGCAAAGTATCCGATCCTGTTCATCCACGGCAAGGCGGACGATTTTGTCCCCACGCGCATGTCGCAGGAGGCGTATGACGCCTGCACGAGCGAGAAAAGGCTCGTGCTGATCGACGGCGCGGCCCATGCCAAGAGCTATATTACCGATCCCGCGCGCGTCCAGTCCGCGCTGGAGGATTTCTTTGAAAATCACCTTCCAAAGGAGGAGCAAGTATGAGTCAACAGCACGAAATTCTTCGATCTGCACCGCTTCTGAACGCATCCGGCGACCTCGCGGAGCCGGGCTGGGCGCGTTCGCTGCTGCCCGTCTACCGCCGCAGCGACATCCGCGTCAGCCCCATGCGCATCAAGGAGTGGGATTACTACCTCATCACCGACGGACACGTCGGTCTGGCGCTCACCATCGCCGACAACGGCTATATGGGGCTGGATTCCGTCTCCTTCCTGGATTTTGACGAGGGCTGGGAGCAGACGAAAAGCCCCATGCGCGCTTCTTTTCCCGATGGGCAAAACGGGCCTGCCGGAAAGCTCCGCAGACGGCGCTTCCGAGATCGCGCGCGGCGGCTACGCCATGGCGTTCTACCACGAGGATGGCGCGCGCCGTCTGAGTTTCCACATGGACCGCTTCCTCGACGGCGACGCCATCGAGGGCATCGTCACGCTGTCTGGTGCGCCGGAGGAGAGCATGGTCATCGCCACGCCCTTCGACAAACCCGGCCACTTCTACTACAACCAGAAGATCAACTGTATGCGCGCCGAGGGCTGGATCACGCTCGGCAAGCGCCGCATCGAGCTGACGCCCGACCGCTTCTTCGGCGTTCTGGACTGGGGCCGCGGCGTGTGGACATATCACAACACATGGTACTGGGGCAGCGCCTCCGGCGAGCTGGACGGCGTGCCGTTCGGCTGGAACATCGGCTACGGCTTCGGCAACACCGCCGCCGCGTCGGAAAACGTCCTGTTCTATGACGGCAGGATCCACAAGCTGGGCACGGTCGAATTCCACATCCCGAAGGACGAAAAGGGCCGCAATGCCTATCTCAACGTCTGGAACTTCACCAGCGACGACAACCGCTTCTACATGGACTTCACGCCCGTGCTCGACCGGAGCGCGCTGACCAGCGCGATCATCATCAAATCTGACCAGCATCAGGTCTTTGGCCGCTTCACCGGCCGCGTCACGCTGGACGACGGCACCGTTCTCCCCGTAAGAGACTTCTTCGGCTTCGCCGAAAAGGTCGAAAACAAGTGGTAAATATGCTGCTGCGTGTCGCGCAGCAGGTATGTCCGGCTTATCCCCATCTCTGCACCATATAAAATGAGCGCCGGTATCGTAAAGATACCGGCGCTTGTACATTTCAGGGGATATTCGGTTTGCGGCGGCTCCGGCGGAGCCGCTTTTTATTCGCTCCGCAGAGCCACGACGGGGTCCTTCCGTGCAGCAATGCGCGACGGAATAAGTCCCGCAACGAAGGTCAGCAGCATCGAAATGGCGACGAGCACCGCTCCGGCAGCTGCCGGAAGCGCGGCCCCAAGCGTAGGAATGCCGGTCAAGTGCTGCACGATGGCGTTGATCGGAATAATCAGCACCAGCGTCAGCCCAATGCCGATCAGCCCCGCGATCAGGCCCTCGATCAGCGTCTCGGCGTTGAACACACGCGAAATATCGCGCTTTTGAAGCGCCGATGGCGCGGAGAATGCCGATCTCCTTGGTACGTTCGAGCACGGAGATGTAGGTGATGATGCCGATCATGATGGACGAGACGATGAGCGAGATGGACACGAATGCAATCAGCACATAGGAAATGGCGTTGATGATCGTGGTGATCGAGTTCATCAGCAGCGCCACATAATCGGTGTAGGTGATCTGCTCGTCCTCGCCTGCCGTGTCGTTATAGCGGGAGATGCAGTCAGCGATCGCGTCCTTGTCGGAGAAGGTCGCAGCGTAGAGGCTGACCTTCGACGGTTTTCCCGGCTCGACGTAGCCGAGCGTGTCCAGCACGTCGTGACAGCTGCTTTCGGAATACTGCGCGGGCGCGTAGACGCTGTAGAGATAGTCCGTCTGCTCCTGCGTGCGCTCCGTCATATCCATTGCACCGGCCAGCTGTTCCGCCGTCATGGCGCCGAGCTGCTGGGAAACGCCCTCGGCGTACTGCTGCGTAATCGATTCGCGCACCATCTGCTCGACGTAGTCCATGAGCGTCTCGTCGTCCATCTGCGCGATATAGCCCCGGACCTCGTCGGCGCTCACGCCCATCTGCTCGGCATATGCGTCCGCCATCTGCTCCTCGATCGTCTCGCGGGTCATGCCCTCCATGGTCTGCGCGGTCATGGTGTCAAGATAGTCCGCGGCGGGCTGCTGCATCATGTCCAGATACATCGACGCCTTGTCCTGCGCGGAGGCTCCCTCAAGCAGCGCCGTCACAGCGGCGTCCTTCTCATCCTCCGTCGGCTCGGCGGTATCGTCCGTCTTGAAGGGCAGATCCAGCAGCACGTCCGTCTCCGGCTCCGCCAGCTGCGCCTTTACGATCTCGCTGTCCGCCGTTTTCTGCATGACGTATTCGCTCAGCGCGCTGGTATAGCCGATGGAGCCGCTCAGCATGGAGGCCGCAGCGTCCGGATTCGGGCGGACGATACCGGCAATCTTCAGCGTCGTGCCGACGTCGTCCGGAGCCGAAGAGGTAATCCATGCCCGCGTCCGTGAGGGAAAGGTCGGTATAGCCGCCGTTCGCGTCCTTCCGGTAATTCTCATACGGCAGGATCAGCTTGAAGGTCCGGCCGCAAAGCTCCTCGTAGCTCCAGCTCATGGCGTCGGTCGAGACTTCGACCTCGTTCATGGCATCCTCCATCGCCTGATTCATTTCCGCCTCGGTCTTGAGACCCATCGCATACATGACCAGATCGGAGATCTCATCGTTCTGACTCACGACCAGCACGACCTCGTCGTAGCTCTCCGGCCAATGGCCGTAGAGCACGTCGTACTGCGACCGGACGAGCGGAGACACGCTCTCGCCGTTTTCACCGGGCAGCAGCTCCTCCCATACGTCCATACCGGAATAATAGCTGCCAAAACGGGAAAAATAAGCGCTGTAATCGCCGCCGTAGAGGCTGGACATCATATTCTGCATCAGCTCCATGACGTCGGCCTTCACAATATTGCCGTCCGCGTCCTTCGTGTAGATCGGCAGCGTCAGGTCATAGGAATACTGGATCGCGGAGAGGTACTGGTGGATCTCACTGTCCGGGTCGTCGAGATACGTCCGGAAGGCCGCCAGATCGTTGGTCTGCGTCTCGGTCTGGTTGAAGCTGTTCATCAGCTCATACATGACCGTCGAGGCGTAGACGCGCCCGTCCTCATGCGTTTCCTCCTTTGCCTCGTCGTGTGCGCCCATCAGCGCCGTGACCATGGAGGTCATGTCGGCCGTTTCCGCCTCAATTGTGATGGGGTAGGATGAAAGCGTATCCTCCTGCACGCGGTCGATGTAGTTCTGAATGCCGTTTGAAAGAGACAGGATCAGCGCAATGCCGATGATGCCGATGGAGCCGGCAAAGGCCGTCAGGATGGTGCGCGCCTTCTTGGTCATCAGATTGTTGAGCGAAAGTCCAAGCGCCGTGAAGAACGACATGGAGGTCTTTTTCGTCTTTTTCCGTCTGTACCGGCTCCGCCTCCCGTGCTTCATAGGGCGCGGAATCACTGACGACCTCGCCGTCGAGGAGCCGGATGGTGCGGGTGGCGTAGCGCTCGGCCAGCTCCGGATTGTGCGTGACCATAATAATGAGCTTTTCGTGGAAATCTCCTTGAGCAGCTCCATGATCTGCACCGAGGTCTCCGAGTCCAGCGCTCCGGTCGGCTCGTCGGCCAGCAGGATCTCCGGGTCGTTTACCAGCGCACGCGCGATGGCCACGCGCTGCATCTGGCCGCCGGACATCTGATTCGGCTTTTGCGCAGCTGGTCGCCCAGTCCCACGCGCTCCAGCGCGCGCTTGGCGCGGGCGCGGCGTTCGCTGCGGAGACGCCCGAGAGCGTCAGCGCCAGCTCCACGTTCT